>MDTB01120516.1_pt1 | contig 10771 bp, 9 predicted proteins | sample 811161 | NCBI WGS metagenome assembly MDTB01 (sample SAMN05326650, study PRJNA326480) | marine metagenome | isolation source: seawater | place: Mediterranean Sea | collected 2009 | reverse complement strand
TATTTTTGATTTTTCCCCACAGTTCACAAGCTCCGCAGAAATTAAGTTTTCGCGGAGCTTTTTTTTTGCATTTTTTTATTTTTTATCTGATAAAAAAATTACATGGAAAGCATCATTAAACCTCTCAATAATAACTCTCCGGAAGCAGATTATCGTTCCCTCCCCCATAACATCGAAGCTGAACAAGGGCTTTTAGGGGCCTTGCTCGTCAATAATGATGTTCTCGATCGTGTTCGCGATTTTTTGGAGCCTCATCATTTTCACGATCCGGTTCATGGAAGAATTTTTGAGGCTGCAGCAAAATTTATTGATAATGGTAATGCCGCCTCACCGGTGACTCTCAAAAACTATTTTGAGCATGATGAAGGTGTCAGTCAGCTTGGCGGCACGGCTTATTTATCCAAACTCGCCAGTAACGCCACGACCATTATTAACGCCAAACAATATGGCAAAACCATTTACGATCTCGCTTTGCGCCGCGAGATTATTAAACTGGGTGAAAATATGGTTGTCACGGCACATGATGCTGAAATTGACGACAGTCCATCGCAGCAAATTGAAACAGCCGAACAAGCACTCTACGAGATTGCCGAAAAAGGGCACCATAGTTCAGGCTTTATGAGCTTTGACAATTCTGTCAGCGGAGCTGTTGAAATGGTCACTCGCGCTTATAAGCGTGAAGGGAAGCTCTCAGGTATTTCCACGGGCTTTATGGATGTTGATGATGTGCTGGGCGGGTTACAAGAGAGCGATCTACTCATTTTGGCAGGGCGACCAGGTATGGGTAAAACTGCGCTTGCCACTAATGTTGCTTTTAACATTGCGCAAAAATATGCTCGAGCCGTTGCTGACGGAAATGTCGAAATTCAACCTGATGGACGCCAAATTGTTAAAGATGGCGCGGTTGTCGGCTTTTTCTCTCTGGAGATGTCAGCTGAACAACTCGCTTCGCGTGTTATTGCAGAGCAAACAAAAATCTCATCAGATTCCATTAGGAAAGGTAATCTGACAGATGAAGAATATACTCGGTTGTTCAATACAGCTAAGGAGCTTCAGTCCCTCCCTCTTTATATTGACCACACTGGCGCTATTCCAATTTCAACGCTTACAGCCCGCGCAAGACGCCTTAAAAGACAATACGGCCTGGGGCTAATTGTGGTTGATTACCTTCAGCTTGTTCGTGCCTCATCATCTGGGGGAGTGGAAAATAGGGTTCAAGAAATCAGCATCATTACACAGGGTCTCAAAGCCCTCGCCAAGGAACTGGAAGTCCCGGTTCTTGCGCTCTCACAGCTTTCCCGACAGGTTGAAAACAGAGATGATAAACGCCCTCAGCTTGCAGACTTGCGCGAGTCGGGTTCTATTGAACAAGACGCTGATATTGTTATGTTTGTGTACCGAGAGGACTATTACATTAACAAAAGTCAGCCCAAGCCAGGTACAGAAGAGCATCTTAAATGGCAGGCAGATATGGATCAGGCAATGGGTAGAGCCGAACTTCTTATTGGGAAAAACCGTCATGGTCCTACCAAGACCATCGATATGGCGTTTGAAGCTCAATTTACGCGCTTCCATGACTTGGTAAAAGATTCTCATCTGCCGGATGGTTACCCGGACGGTTATATTGACGAATAATTCACAAACTACATTTTCTGTTAATGAGTTGTGCCCAACCCTGACGATTGATCTCGCGGCCTTGTCTCATAATTACAAGGCGCTTCTGAAAAAATCAGGTGTGGCAAAACTAGCAACTGTCGTCAAGGCTGATGCTTACGGGCTTGGCATAGACAACATCGTTCCGGTTCTAGAAGCAGCGGGATGTGAGTGCTTTTTTGTAGCCACCGGCAGTGAAGCCAATGCGCTTCGCCAGATTACAGTCGATAACGACATTTATATTATGAACGGCCTTACCTGTGATGGCGAAGAATTGGCGGATAAGAAACTCGCGCCCTGCCTTGCCTCTGCAGAGGAAGTATCAAAGTGGATCATGCTTTGTGAGGAAAGAAACTCTAACCTACCTGCAGCCATTCATATTGATACCGGATTTAATCGCCTGGGCATCTGCCCCGATGACTGGCCCGAAATAGCAAATCAAATAAAAGCCAGCCTATTTACCCCGCAACTTATTATGAGCCATCTAGCTTGCTCGGAGACTAAAGAACATCCTAAAAACCGATCACAGTTAGAAAAATTTGAAGCAGCGCGGCTACTTTTTCCCGATGTAACAGCCAGTCTCGCAAATAGTGGCGGCATCTTTCTCGGCAATGACTTTCATTTTGATCTCATCAGGGCTGGTATCGGTCTCTATGGCAGTGTTGAATTTAATACGGGAGATGCCCAGTTACAAAATGTGTTATCGCTACACGTGCCAATTTTACAAATCCGAAATGTCAAGAAAGGCGAAACCGTAGGATATGGCTGCGATTTTATTGCACATCGAGACAGCCAAGTTGCTGTTATCGGCATTGGTTACGCAGACGGTATCTTCAGACATTTGGGGGATTTAGAGGACAAACCTGCAAGTGCTAATGTGGCGCTAGAGGGACAAATACTTCCTCTTATTGGACGCATATCAATGGATTTAACAACTATCGATGTTACCGATTTTGAGGGAACGCTCGAAAAAGGTAAGAAGGTTGAACTTATTGGCGATAATATAAAACTTGCGGATGTTGCCCAAAGAGCCAATTCAATTAGTTATGAAATTTTGACACGACTTGGCACACGATTTAAGCGATATTATAAACAATCCGACAAGCCTTAACCGGAGATAAAAATGAACCCACTGGCAAGAATAGGCAGATTTTTTCTAGGCTTTCTGGCACATACCGGCAGGCTGGCTGTTTTTATTGCTCGCTCTTTTGTAGCGATAATTCAACCCCCTTATTATTTGCGGCTAATCGGTCAGCAAATGATACGTATCGGGTATTTTTCTTTGCCTGTCGTGGCCCTCACCTCTTTTTTCACAGGCGGTGTGCTGGCTTTACAAATTTATTATGGCGGCAATCAATTCAACTCCGAGGCAATTGTATCGAGCATTGTGGCGCTAGGCATTACACGCGAACTTGGCCCGGTATTAGGCGGATTAATGGTGGCAGGCCGTGTTAGCGCCGCGATTGCAGCTGAAATCGGCACCATGCGCGTCACCGAACAAATTGATGCACTGACCACGCTCTCAACTGAGCCGTTTAAATACCTTGTAGCGCCCCGCGTTATTGCCGCCGTCATCTCCATGCCCCTACTGGCCTTAGTTGCTGACATCATCGGTATAATGGGTGGCTTTGTAGTCGGCACCCAATCACTCGGCTTCAACCCCGCAATTTATATGCAGTTAACAATTGATTTTATCACGCCGGACGACATCACATCGGGTCTGATTAAAGCAGCAGTGTTTGGGTTCATTATCGCAATTATGGGCTGTTATAATGGTTATCACAGCGCAGGCGGAGCTCAAGGGGTTGGTCGTGCAACAACAAATGCAGTTGTCTCTGCCTCAATACTCATACTATCTGCCAATTATCTTATGACCTCTCTGTTATTCTCTTCATAACCGGGCATGCTTAATGACGGACATAATTAAACTCTCAAATGTGCATAAATCTTTTGGCTCTAAGCACGTGCTTAAAGGAGTTGATTTATCCGTTGAAAAAGGCAGTTCACTTGTCGTGATTGGTGGCTCAGGGAGTGGCAAGTCAGTTATGATGAAAAGCATTCTCGGACTTCTAACACCCGAGGAGGGGGAGATTGAAATTAACGGACACCAAACTGTTGGGCTGAAGGGCGGAAAACGCGATTTAGTAAACCGACAGTTTGGTATGCTTTTTCAAAACGGTGCTTTATTTGACAGTCTTCCTGTTTGGCAAAATGTATCATTTGCAGCAATGCAAGGGAGTAATATGCCGGCAGATGAAGCCCAGGAACTGGCAAAGGAGAGCCTCGCCTTGGTTGGTCTGGGTGAAAATGTTCTTGATCTCTATCCAGCTTCACTCTCCGGAGGAATGCACAAACGTGTAGGGTTGGCGCGAGCAATAGCGACACGGCCACCCATTATATTTTTTGATGAGCCAACCACAGGTCTCGACCCGATAATGACAGATGTAATTAATCACCTCATCAGGGATTGCGTTAACGAACTTGGCGCCACGACTATGACCATTACGCATGATATGAGTAGTGTAAGAACAATTGGCGATAAGGCTGCGCTTTTATATCAGGGTAAAATTATATGGACGGGTAATGTAGATGCGCTTGAGCAAAGCGATGATCCATTCCTCGTGCAATTCATAAACGGCCTTGCTGATGGGCCGATAGAAATTGCAGGAGCTTAGATGTCACGCACACAATCCAAATTTGTCTGCCAATCCTGCGGTGCAGTAACATCAAAATGGTCAGGGAAATGTGAAAGCTGTGGTGCTTGGAACACAATTACCGAAGAGCGAAGCAATGAAACCCCGCCAAAAGGTAAAGGCTTAAAAGCCGCAACGAAAGCACAGAAAATTAGCTTAACTGGCTTGTCAGGCGACAGCGACACGCCAGACAGAACCTTATCCGGTTTAAACGAATTTGACCGCGTTATCGGGGGTGGTTTTGTCCCCGGTTCGGCCATTTTACTTGGTGGCGATCCCGGCATCGGTAAATCCACCATTCTCATGCAAGCCGCCGCCGCACTTTCCGCACGTGGAAAAAGAGTTGTCTATATTTCAGGTGAGGAAGCAATCGCCCAACTAAGAATGCGCGCTGCACGGCTTGGTCTTTCAGATGCACCCGTTCAACTCGGCGCAGAAACGAATGTTGAAGATATCATCGCCACATTAAAATCAGAGCAATCGGATGGGCATGTTGACCTTGTCATTATTGACTCCATTCAGACTGTTTGGTCGCCTGTTATTGAAAGCGCGCCCGGCACAGTCAGTCAGGTACGTGCCTCAGCTCAAGATTTAATTCATTATGCCAAATCAGCGGATACCTCGCTTGTGCTGGTCGGGCATGTGACCAAAGAAGGTCAGATTGCAGGGCCGCGTGTTCTTGAACATATGGTAGATACAGTTATTTATTTTGAAGGTGATCGCGGTCACCATTTTAGAATTTTACGAGCAGTCAAAAACCGTTTTGGTCCGACAGATGAGATTGGTGTTTTTGAAATGCGCGGAGCCGGATTGGTTGAAGTAGCAAATCCATCAGCACTTTTTTTAGAAGCACGGGAAGAAAATGTTCCCGGCTCTGTGGTGTTTGCCGGTTTGGAAGGAACGCGCCCACTGCTGGTTGAAATTCAAGCCCTTGCCGCTCCCTCATCTCTAGCCACGCCCCGCAGAGCCGTTGTCGGGTGGGATTCAAACAGGTTATCCATGGTTCTAGCTGTACTCGAAGCACGATGCGGGCTCAGCTTTGCTGGGCGAGATGTATTCTTGAACATTGCCGGCGGACTTAAAATCAACGAACCCGCCGCGGATTTAGCTGTTGCTGCAGCTTTAATTTCGTCCATTTGCAATCAACCCTTGGCTCCTAATAGCGTAACCTTTGGCGAAATCAGCCTATCGGGCGCTATTCGCCCTGTTAGCCAGACTGGGCTAAGACTTAAAGAAGCTGCCAAGCTTGGGTTTCATACCGCCAATACTGCTTTACCAGCCAATATTGAAAAACCGCCACTCGAAGTTAACAATCTCGAAAAACTTGCAGACTTGTTAAAACAGATGAATATCACCCCCGCAGCCGAGTCATGCTAAACAAAAATTATGACTGAATTAGCAGCACTTGATTACATCGTTATCGCAGTTCTCACGCTTTCAGGAGTGATTGCCCTGATACGCGGTTTAACCCGCGAAGTGCTATCTATTATCGGCTGGATTGCTGCCTTTTACAGCGCCTTGTTTGCTTTGCCATTATTACGAGACATGGTCAGAGAATTTATTTCTCCGGATTGGATTGCTGATGGCGTCATTTTAGTTGTGGTTTTTATTGCCATTCTCATTGGGTTTGGTCTCGCCTCAAAGGCATTTACCGATAGATTAAAAAAGAGTCCGATTGGAATGCTTGATCGTTTCCTTGGGCTGGCATTTGGCATAACCCGTGGGATTGTGATTGTATCTTTTGCCTATCTCATTCTTTTACTGCTGTTACCGCCTGATGATCACCCGGAATGGGTGCGTGAGGCAAGGTCTGCACCTGTTCTAAAATCTGCAACAGCCATTTTGGTACGCGTCATCCCATTTGATAATTTATCCGACAGGGTCCCTAATATTGATGATTTAATAAAAACGGACACGCTTAAGAATGCCATAGACGATAATCTTCCCAAATTACCGACAGATATAAAAGGTGATATTTCCGGCAAATTATCTGACAAAGATGACAGCGCAGGTTATAATGATACAACACGCGACTTACTTGATGCCCTCATCGAAGAAACCACTGAGTGAATTGAGTAAGTTGAGTAAACTGCAAAGGATTTGATGCATTGACCGATAGTGAAATGACATCCCTCATTCAATCTCTTCATGGTGATAAACTGCACGAAGAATGCGGTATATTCGGGGTTTATAATCATCCTGACGCAGCCGCATTGACGGCTCTTGGTCTCCACGCCCTTCAGCACAGAGGTCAAGAAGCCGCTGGAATTGTTTCTTTTGATGGTGAGAGATTTCAATCCGAGAGACGTTTGGGCCTCGTAAGTGACAATTTCACCAAAGCCAGTGTGATCGACCGACTGGAAGGCACATCAGCTATCGGTCATGTCCGGTATTCCACTACAGGCGAAACAGCTTTGCGAAATGTTCAGCCACTTTTTGCCGACCTTGCGGGCGGTGGTTTTGCCTGTGCACATAATGGCAATCTTACAAATGCATTAACACTCAGAAATGAACTGGTTCAGCAAGGAGCGATTTTCCAATCCACCTCTGATACTGAAACAATTTTACAACTTGTCGCCCGCAGTAAGCGTGGGCGAACAATTGACAGACTTATCGATGCGCTTTTCCAAATTCAGGGTGCTTATAGTCTTGTTGTCTTGACCAACAAGAAAATGATTGGCGCGCGTGATCCGCTTGGTATTCGACCATTGGTGTTAGGTGACCTAGACGGCTCTCCTGTACTTGCATCAGAAACTTGCGCTTTGGATATTATCGGCGCTCAGTTTGTTCGTGATGTAGAGAATGGAGAGATTGTCGTCATTAATGAAAACGGTATTGAGAGCATCAAACCGTTCCCGCAAATGAAGCCTCGCCCCTGTATTTTTGAATATATTTATTTCTCAAGACCTGACAGCATTCTATTAGGCAAGAGTGTTTATAATTGTCGTAAGAGTTTTGGCGCGACGCTTGCCAAAGAAAGCTATGTCGAAGCAGATGTCGTGACACCTGTGCCAGATAGTGGCGTGCCGGCAGCCATCGGTTTTGCCGAACATGCAAATATTCCATTTGAAATGGGCATTATCAGAAATCACTATGTCGGAAGAACGTTTATCGAACCTACTCAGCTAGGACGACAACTCGGTGTGAAGCGTAAGCATAACCCCAATAAAGCGCATGTAACCGGCAAGCGAGTTGTTCTGATTGATGACAGTATTGTCCGAGGCACAACATCTGTAAAGATTGTTCAGATGATGCGCGAAGCCGGTGCAACGGAAGTACATATGCGGATTGCTTGTCCGCCGATTACGCACCCGGATTTCTATGGCATTGATACACCAACCCAAGACCAACTACTCGCCGCGACACATTCAATGGAAGAAATGAAAGAATATATCGGGGCAGATAGCCTTGCTTTTCTGAGCATCGACGGCATGTACCGCGCTATGGGTTATGAAGAAGGTAGGAATAATGACCTACCACAATTCACCGATCATTGCTTTACAGGTGATTACCCGACTGCCCTGACCGATCGTGAAGGAGACGAAGATTTCCGTCAGCTCTCACTGCTTCAGGAACAAGGTTAATGAGCTTATCTACCAAGGACAGCCAGCGTGTCGCGCTGGTGACAGGTGCTAGTCGTGGTATCGGGAGAGCTGTAGCACTTGCCCTCGCAGAACAGAATATACATGTCCTTTTGCTAGCCAGAACGCAGGGGGGGCTGGAAGATGTCTATGACGAGATTGTCACTGCCGATGGAGAGGCTACGGGCGTCCCTATGGATTTGACTGATTATGACGCCATTGATCGCCTTGGTGGGGTAATTGCTGAGCGCTGGGGTAAATTAGATATTTTCGTCGGAAATGCTGGTATTCTCGGGCCAATCTCACCTGTCGCTCACATGACACCTAGCGAGTTTGAAAAGACATTAGCCATTAATGTAACCTCTAATGCACGACTAATTAGAGCGCTAGAACCCCTTTTGCTCGCTTCCGATGCCGGCCGTGCTGTATTTTTAACCTCCGGTGCAGCCTATTCAACCAAGCCATTTTGGGGAGCTTATAGCACATCAAAAGCAGCATTGGATGCATTGGTGAAAAGCTGGGCTAATGAACAAAAAAATACATCTTTAAAGATAAACCTCTATTCACCAGGTCCGGTCAGAACAGCCATGCGCGCTCAGGCTATGCCAGGGGAAAATCCATCTACTTTACCGACTGCCGAAGATGTTGCCCCACAAATTGTATCTCTATGCGCGCCTGATTATCAGGAAACTGGCGAAATTATATCTAAGTGGTGAACTTGCCTAGTAGCTCGGTTTGTCAGCTTTGTCGTTAACTTGAGGACTAGATGATTTTTCATTTGCTTCTTCAATAGGCTTTAAACAGCGATTAAGAAGCTGACCACACAGTCCAAGGCCACCGGCGGTGTTTTCACCCATAATGTTGGTGACTTTACCGTCTTTAATCCAATACCCGACCTGACAGTTCCGCTCCCTAATCTCAAGGTCACCTGCAATGCCAAACGGGCCACATCGGTTTGTCAAACGTCCGGAAAGTGGGCTACAACTTCCCCAATGTCCCCAATATGAACCAAATCCATAATCTTTTATTTCTGACCTTCTAATCGAATAAACCAGAATTTGGACGCCATCCTGCATTGTAAAGCTTGCATTAGGCAATCCTGAACAAGCAAGAAGCTCTTTTTCACCAAGCCCAATCAGTCCTTCAGCTCTTTCCTTAAAAGGCGGGGCGGATGCGCATGCTGCTAAAAATATAGGAAGCAAAACACAAAAAACTGACATTGATAGGCGGCGTACTCTCATACCTTGAAAAGAGAATATTTGATTAAACTTTTTTTGGCTCATCATCATAACATTACCTTAAAACTAAATGGCTTTATAACGCTAATTAAAACTTAGTCAGCTTCATAACTGAGGAAAGTGAAATTTTGACGCACTTGCTAAGAGATTAATCAAGAAACGTAAAGAGAGCTGTTAGTTATTATTTATCTTCATAGGGATTCTTGCCCTTACGAATAAAGAACCGGATTGGCACCCCCTCCAAATCAAATGCTTCACGCAAAGAATTGATGAGATACCGAATATAACTCTCAGGAACGGCATGGCCGCGACTAGAAAAAGCAGCAAATGTCGGAGGTCTTGCCTTCGCTTGGGTAACATATCGCAAGCGCACAGGGCGCCCTTTATCAGCCGGGGGCGCGTGTCGAGTAATGGCATCTGCCAGCCATTTGTTTAAACGAGCTGTTGGAACTCGCTCATTCCAGATTTCGTGCTGTCGAATAACAGCCGGCATGAGCTTCTCAACGCCTTTTCCGGTTTGAGCCGACATCGTGATAACAGGAATACCTCTCAGACGAGGCAAAGCGAATTCCAGCTTGTCACGAATAATTTCTCTAATTTGATTTCTATCTAACTTGAGATCCCATTTGTTTATGGCAATGACCATGGCACGCCCCTCACGTTCAACCAGATCAGCTAGTTGTACATCCTGCTTGTCAAATGGGGTATCAGCATCAATTAGCAAAACAACAATTTCAGCAAACTTGACAGCCCTAAGTGCGTCAGCGACTGAAAGTTTTTCAAGCTTTTCAGATACACGCGATTTTCTGCGAATACCCGCTGTGTCCCATAATTTTATTGGTCTTTTCTGTTCGCCATCTTGCCATTGCCAGTCAATGCCAATCGCGTCGCGCGTGATCCCGGCTTCAGGGCCTGTCAACATTCGCTCTTCACCCAGCATATAATTGATTAATGTAGATTTCCCTGCATTCGGTCGACCTAAGATAGCAACCCGCAATGGGACATCTGGATCAACCTCAAAGGGGGTGTCAGGATCAAAAGCTTCATCGTCTTCCTCTTCCTCAAAAATAAATGCTTCCGCCCCCATAGCTTCTTTCACGCGGTCATAAAGGTCGCCAATGCCATGACCGTGCTCAGCAGACAAACCAATCGGTTCACCAAAGCCAAGCTCATAAGCTTCCAGAAAACCCGCCTCAGCTTTATCACCTTCATACTTATTTGCCGCCAGCACGACCTCATGCGGGGCTTTACGAATAAGATCTGCGAAATATCTGTCTTCAGGCAGAAGCCCTGTTCGGGCATCTACGAGCATCAGCACCATATCCGCTTGCGTTATGGCAATTTCGGTTTGCTGACGCATACGCGCCTCAAGAGTTCCCGTCTTTGCATCTTCAAGACCCGCCGTGTCAATCACCGTAAAGCGCAACTCTCCCAAACGCGCGTCCCCCTCACGCCTGTCACGTGTCACACCGGGGCGATCATCCACAAGAGCAAGTTTCTTGCCCGTCAGACGATTAAAAAGCGTTGATTTACCGACATTCGGACGCCCGACTATAGCCAGCGTAAAGCTCATCAGTTTCTTCCCTGACTTAAAAAAGCGACCTGT
>MDTB01224794.1_pt1 | contig 10772 bp, 11 predicted proteins | sample 811161 | NCBI WGS metagenome assembly MDTB01 (sample SAMN05326650, study PRJNA326480) | marine metagenome | isolation source: seawater | place: Mediterranean Sea | collected 2009 | reverse complement strand
GTAAGCAACACTAATTAACAATTATTTAAAACTTAAAGGGGCGATTTATTCGCCCCTTTTTTTTTACCTAAATCATGATATTTTAAAAATATGATACCAACTTGGGCAATAGTATTAGATTATATATTAGGCACCATAATGTGGACTTTAATTGGACGTGCTTTTATGAATATTTTTCAAAGAGAAGACTCGACTTTTTTTTTCATGAGAGTTTTTGTAAAATATACAAATCCAATTATTAATTTGTTTAAGTTTATAACTCCTAGTTTTCTTTTTGGGCCATTTATAGCTCTTTATGTAGCTTGGTTCTTCTATCTATTCAGGTTCTACGCAATGCCATACATACTTGGTTATGATGTGTGGGGGATGCTTGCTTTTCCACTAGAAAGTGATTTTTCAAGACAATTATATCAACTGTTTAATTAAGCTTATTTTTTGACAAAGTTAACTATTAAAATATAAGTAAAATATGACTGATACTATCAAAATTTCACCATCTATATTATCTGCAGATTTTAGTAAATTGGGTAGTGAAGTGATATCGCTTGAAAAAGCTGGAGCAGATTATATTCATATTGATGTTATGGATGGACACTTTGTTCCAAATTTAACTATAGGCCCTGAGGTAATAAAAAAACTTAGGCCGCTTACAAAAAAAACATTTGATGTACACTTAATGATATCGCCGGTAGATAATTTTATTAAAGATTTTGCTAATGCAGGGGCTGATATAATTACCTTTCATCCAGAGGCAACTAGAGATACTGCAAAAACGATTGGGCTTATTAAAAATGAAGGAAAAAAAGTTGGAATTTCACTTAAGCCAAAATCTAAAATAGATTTAGTGGAAAAATATTTAATTGATATTGATTTAGTTTTGATTATGAGTGTTGAGCCAGGTTTTGGAGGTCAAAAGTTTATGCCTGAAGTTTTAGAGAAAACAAAAAAATTGAGAGAAATTATAAAAACTAAGAATCTTAAAGTAGATATTGAAATTGATGGTGGAATAAATTTTGAGAATTGCACTTTAGCAAAAAAAGCTGGAGCTAACATTCTTGTGTCAGGATCAACAATTTTTAAAGAAAATAAAGGTGACCTTAAAAAAAATATAGAAATTCTCAGAAAAAATTAATAGATGTTCGGCTTAAAAGGTGCCTATTTTTATTTGATCGCTCTTCAAGTAACTTTTATTAAGTTTTACAAAAAACTATATTTTTCTTCAAACCGTTACAATAATTCTCTTAAGTCAAAAATTCCGACACAAGTCTACTTCAATCCTAACCCGTTTTTGTTGTCTATTATTTCTCCATACAAAAAAAGTTCTTTTAAAATTAATGACATAAATCCAAATGATTTTTGGTTAGAAGATAAAAAAGATAAGATTAAAGAACATCACAATTTCTTATGGTTAAATCTAATAGACAGAAAAATTGATGGTAAAAATATTCAAAAAATTATTTATCTGTGGATGCTCAAGTACTCAAGTTTTAAAAATAAAATTTGGGAAAATTCTATTTTGAGTTCAAGAGTAATTAGCTGGATGCTAAACATTGATATCATAATTAATAATGGAACATTTGAATTTAAAAAAAAAATATTTCAAAATATTATTTCTCAGTGCAACCATTTAATAAAAAATATTAAATACGAAAAAGATCCAGTAAAAAGAATTCAAGTATTTACCGCATTAGTATTATCGGGTATCATATTTAAAGAATATAAATCTAATTACGATTTAGGAATTAAGGAATTAGAAAGATTTGTAAAACATTACTTTGATGATGATGGTTTTCCATTTACGCGAAATCCAAATGATTTAATTCTTTTTACTCAATATCTCTTGTTATGTCATGAGAATATTAATGAAGCCCAAGAATTTGTTCCCGAATTTTTAAGTGAAATTTTACAAAAAAGTTTATTATGTATTAAGTTTTTAAAAACACCAGATGAAAAATTACCCCTATTCAATGGTGGTTCGGAAAATAATCTTAATCATTTCGAAAAATATTTAGAAAAGTTCAAATTAAACAAAAAATTTAAAAAAAATACAATTGGTGGAATTTTTTTTGCAAAATCAAAAAACCAAATTCTATACTTGGACATTGGTTCTCCTCCAGAAAAAAATTTTTCTAGGAATTATCAATCAGGGCCCTTATCTTTTGAGTATTATTTAGATGGAATGAAAATAATTTCAAATTCAGGTTTTGGAAATAATATTTCGACTAAAGCAGAATTAATAAGTAAATTAACAGCAAGTCAATCTACTTTAACTATTAATGACACTAGCGTTAATAAATTTGAAAGAAGCAAATTAATAAACAGAGTTTTTGGAAATTCTATTAAAAATACTTTTAAGATACAAGAACTTGAAATTAAAAATGACAAAAGTATTATTGGTTGTTCAGTCTCACACAATGGATATGAAAAAAATTTCAATTGTACTCACAAAAGAGAAATTTATTTAGATCATGATAGCAATTATTTAAAAGGATCAGACCATATCTTTAAAAAAAGCGACGGTATCCCTATAAGATATGTTTTTAGATTTTACCTAAATCCAAGATTAACAGCTGTTAAAACAATGAGTGGAAACAGTGCCTTAATACAAATATCAAAGAATAAATCATTATTATTTACAATAAGCAATGAGATACTAAATATTGAGAAAAGTATATATCTTGGAGGGAAAAAAATATTAGATAGTACTTGTATAACTATTTCTGGTAATTTAGTTAATAAAGATAAATCTTTTAATTGGGAAATAAAGAAAAAAATTTAGAGATGAATCTTAAAATTAAAAATGCTTTAATTTCTGTTTCTGATAAAGAAAATATAGGCTCTCTATTAAGAATATTTAAGAAATATAATATAAAAATTATTAGTTCAGGCGGCACTTATAAAACAATTAAACAATTAGGTTATAATTGTGCTGAAATATCTAAATATACCGGTTTTAAAGAAATGCTTGATGGGAGAGTAAAGACATTACATCCGAAAATTCACGCAGGAATATTACATGACAGACAAAATAAAATTCATAGGAGTGAAATGAGCAAACAAAAATTTCCTTCTTTGGATTTAATTGTGGTTAATTTTTATCCTTTTCAAAAAATAGTTAGACAATCAAAAAATTCAAAAAGTATAATTGAAAATATTGATATTGGGGGCCCTACAATGGTAAGGGCGGCGGCAAAAAACTTTAAAAATGTAGCAATAATTACAAATAAAGATGATTATAAATCTTTGATAAAGGAGATAGAAAAAAATAGAGGAGGAACAAGTCTCAAATTTAGAGAATATATGTCTTCGAAAGCCTTTGGCTTAACTGCTTATTATGATTCTATGATAGCTAATTGGTTTAACAACAAATTAGATATAAAGTTTCCAGAAAGAAAAACTTTGTTTGGAAGAAAATTAAAAGAGCTGAGATATGGGGAAAATCCACACCAAGGAAGTTCTATCTATGTAAATGATTATAATGATCGTGAGCTTGGATTTACACAACTAAATGGAAAAGAATTAAGCTACAATAATTATAATGATATATTTGCCTCTCTAGATCTTCTAGGATCGATAAAAGGAAAATTTGGCACAGTCATTATAAAACATGCGAATCCATGTGGAGTTTCAGAGAATAAAGATCCATTGAAATCCTTTAAAAATGCGTATGCATGCGATCCATTAAGTGCATTTGGAGGTGTAATTGCATGTAATTACAAGATTAATAAAAAAATTGCTTTTGAAATTACCAAAAATTTTCTTGAGGTAATCCTCGCAAAAGGTTTTGATGCGGAAGCTATAAAAATATTAAAGAGAAAAAAAAACTTAAGAATACTAGACATATCCAAATTTAGACAAAAAAATGTTTATAAAATTAAAACTTTTGATGGATCATTTATAATTCAGAATAAAGATAATATTATTTTTGATAAAAAAAAATTAAAATGTGTCACTAAGCTAAAACCCAATAAAAAGGACTTAAATGAGATAGAATTTGCTTTTAATGTTTGTAAATATGTAAAATCAAACGCTATTGTACTTACTAATAATTTTTCTACAATCGGTATTGGTAGTGGTCAACCAAGTAGACTGGATAGCTGTAAAATAGCAATACAAAAAGCAAAACAGTCCCAATCGAAGAAAATAAAGAATTGTGTGGCAGCTTCAGACGCTTTTTTTCCATTTCCAGATGGAATTAAAAATTTAATAAAAGCAGGAGTGAAAATTATTGTTCAACCTGGAGGTTCTATCAAAGACCAAGAGATTATTAATGCAGCAGATAAGGCAAAAATCAAAATGCTTTTTACAGGTATCAGACACTTCAACCATTGATTAAATTTTATCTATCTTTGCAGCTAAGATAAAATCACTTTCAGCCAATCCTTTTATAGCATGTGTAAATATTTTTACTCTACAATAACCCCATCCAAATGATATATCAGGGTGATGATTTTCTTTCTCAGCTATATCTCCTATATTGTTGACAAATTTTTGACTTTCCCTAAAGTTTTTAAATGAGAATTCCTTAGTTAAAAAATAATTTTCATCTTTATCGCTTTTCACGTTCCAACCATCAACTTTTTTCAAATATTTATGTATCTCACTTTTATCAAAAGGAGGAATATTTCCCTCACAGGGAATACATTTTTTGTCAGCCAAATCACTCATTAAAATGGAGCGGGCAAAGGGACTTGAACCCTCGACCTTCTCGTTGGCAACGAGACGCTCTACCACTGAGCTATGCCCGCACTAATTTAGTATAGTACACTGTTTCTATCGTGGTCAACATAAATAAAATGTCACTACCGATCTTTAAAATTTTTTATTATAATACAGATATGAAAATCTTTCCTGACGTAATTCCGGTTTTTCCTTTAAGTGGGGTGATATATTTCCCTAAGACAAATCTTCCTCTTAATATTTTTGAACAAAGATACCTTGACCTTGTAGATGACACATTTAAAAAAGACAAACTTATGGGGATGGTACAATCTAAAAGAAACAGAGACGAAGTTTATGAAATTGGTTGTCTAGGCAAAATAAGTGATCTTCAAAAAAGTAAAGATGGAAGAATATTAATTAATTTAGCTGGTGTTACCAGATTTAAAATAATTAAAGAAATTAAAAATGATAAACTATACAGAGAATTTAAAGTTGATTATAAAGACTTTGAGATTGATTTAAAAAAATTGCCTCTCGATGTAAATACGGATAATTTAATGAGTATGGCTAAGATCTTTTTTAAAAAAAATGGATTATTACTAAATTGGAAAGAATTTGAAAAATTAGATAAACAGCAGAAAATAAATACTTTATCAATGATTTCTCCTATTAATAATGAAGAAAAACAAAAATTGCTCGAGGCACTTACTATCGAAGATAAGATTAAAAGTCTTGAAAGTATAATAAGTTTTTATCTACACGTAAATAATCTTAACAACCAGACTTTGCAGTAATAATTTAATTTGCAGATTTGTTCATAGAGTCAAAAAAATCTGAATTATTTTTTGTATTTTTTAATTTAGAAATTAAAAATTCTATACCATCCATAGTGCCCATTGGACTTATTATTCTTCTTAAAACATTCATTTTAGAAAGTTCATCTTTTTCGAATAAAAGTTCCTCTCTTCTTGTTCCCGATCTAGTGATATCTAGAGCCGGATATATTCTTTTATCAGCTACTTTTCTATCTAAAATTAACTCTGAATTGCCGGTTCCTTTAAATTCCTCAAATATTACTTCGTCCATTCTACTTCCTGTATCTATCAAAGCTGTAGAAATGATTGTAAGTGAACCACCTTCCTCAACATTTCTAGCAGCACCAAAAAATCTTTTTGGTCTTTGAAGTGCATTTGCATCAACTCCTCCCGTTAAAACTTTTCCAGAACTTGGAATAACTGCGTTGTAAGCTCTGCCTAATCTTGTAATTGAGTCAAGGAGTATTACTACATCTTTTTTGTGTTCAACCAATCTTTTTGCTTTTTCTATAACCATCTCCGCCACAGCCACGTGCCTTGAAGCTGGTTCGTCAAAAGTGGAAGCTACGACTTCTCCTTTAACTGATCTTTGCATATCAGTAACTTCCTCAGGCCTTTCATCAATAAGCAATACCATTAAATAGCACTCAGGATGATTAGCTGTTATAGACTGTGCTATATTTTGAAGAATTATTGTCTTTCCTGCCCTTGGTGGTGATACAATTAAAGATCTTTGACCTTTACCAATTGGGCTAACTAGATCTATTAATCTTGCTGTGTTATCAGGTTTTTTTTCAATTTTAGTTGTCTCTACCTCTAATTTAATTCTCTCGTTCGGATAAAGAGGAGTTAAATTATCAAACGCAATTTTGTTTTTTCCTTTATCAGAATTATCAAAATTAATCTTGTTAACTTTTAAAAGAGCAAAATATCTCTCGGCATCTTTTGGGCCTCTAATTTCCCCTTCTACTGAGTCACCTGTCCTTAATCCAAATCTTCTTATTTGACTTGGGCTAACATAAATATCATCTGGACCAGGTAAGTAATTTGATTCTATCGCTCTTAAGAAACCAAAGCCATCTTGTAAAACCTCAAGCACTCCAGTAGCTGTTATTTGTTCATTTTTTTCTGCAAGTTTTTTTAGTATTGCAAATAATATTTCTTGCTTCCTAAGTGTACTAGGGTTTTCAATACCAAGCTTTTCAGCCTCACTAATAAGCTCGGCAGGGTTTTTTTGCTTAAGTTCTTGTAAATTCATGTGATTATTGTTGTTAGGAGTGAAACTAATATAAAATATAAGTGTTTTTTTAAAAAATTCAACCCCTAATTATAGTGGTTTAAATATTGCAAGAAAGATTACTACAATCAGTATAATTGTGGGTATTTCGTTATAAATTCTAAAAAATTTGGAAGTTTTTGTATTTTTTTCGTTTGCGAAATCAATTAAATATTTTCCTAATGTGAAATGATAAAAAGTCAAGATTATAACAGCTAATGTCTTAATTTGCATCCAAAGTTCAGTGAAAATTGTAATACCAAGGTTATGAATTAATAGGATTCCAAATAACCATGAAAGAAGCATAGCTGGCATCATTATAAAATTGTAAAGTTTTCTCTCCATGGTCTTAAATACACTTTTTTGTGAGTCATGGTCGGCTTCTGAATGATAAACAAAAATTCTTGGCAAATAAAGAAGTCCTGCCATCCAAGATATAACAGCAATTAAATGTAAAGATTTAAATAATAAATACAAATTCATTTACAAGTATCTTTTCAATAACTTTTCGAGAAGTTTTATGTGGTCTGAACTATCGTTTAAGCAAGGTATTAAATCAAAATTATTTCCTCCGTTCTGTAAAAAACTCTCTCTACCTTGAATATTTATCTCTTCTAGTGTCTCAACACAATCAGATGCAAAGCCAGGACAGATAACTAATAAATTTTTAATACCCTCCTTAGGTAAGCTTTCTAATGTTTTGTCAGTGTATGGTTGAAGCCATTCTTGAGGTCCAAATCTTGATTGGAAAGTTGTTTTAATTTCGACTTCTTTAAACTTCTCTTTTAATAATCTTGTAGTCTTATGACAATAACAATGGTACGGATCACCTTTATTAAAGTATGATTTTGGTATTCCATGGTAAGAGGATATAATTAAATCAGGTTTCCAACTTAATTGATCAATTTTAGTTTCAATAGATTTAATCAATGCATCAATATAGAAAGGATCACTCTCATAATGTGGAATAATTTGTAAACTTGGCTGCCATCTCATTTTCATCAAAGATTTATATACTTCGTCACATACTGTAGCGGTTGTAGCGGCAGCATATTGGGGATACAACGGAAGGATAATTATGTTTTCACATCCGTTATCTTTTAGTTTGTTTAATTTTGATTTAATGCTTGGATTGCCATATCTCATTGCAAAGTCAACAATTATATTTTCATTTCCAATCCGATCATGAAGTTTGGTGGCTTGACTCCGAGTAAAATATAATAATGGAGACTCGTTGCTTTGTTCTCTCCAAATCTGTTTATAGGCATGCGCAGTTTTTGAGGGCCTAAACGTTAAAATAAACAAATTTAAAATAATTTGCCAGATTATAGGATTAACTTCTATAACTCTTCTATCAGAGAGAAATTCTTTAAGATATCTTCTGATATCAAACCAGCTTGTAGAATCCGGTGTTCCTAGGTTAACGATTAAAACACCATTTTTACCAAATTTTACTTTTGGATGATCCTTGTCCATTAAAATTTCCTATAAAATTTTATTAGTTTATCTACTTTATCAGGATCTGTTTCAGGAAGTAAACCATGCCCAAGATTAAAAATGTAAGGAATATCTTTAAAAGCTTGAATATATTTCGTCGCTGCATTGAATATATCTTGATCGGACTCTAATAAAACTTTGGGATTCAAGCCTCCTTGCAAAACAACATTTTTTAAATTGTTTTTAACCCAATTAGGGTCGATTTCATAATCTAAACTAATTCCATCGGGTCTAACAATATTATTAAATTCTAGGTATTTTTTTTTAATACCTTTGGGGAAGCAAATATTTGGTATTTTATTTTTTTTGCAATAATTAACAATTTTCATATTAGGTAAGTAACAGTACTTTTTAATATATTTTTCAGGAAGTAAACCAGCCCAAGTGTCAAATATTTGGATTACATCCGCACCTGAGTCAATTTGATTATTTATGTGAACACAAAGAAATTTAATCAGGTGGTCTAGAATCATATCAAAGTTTTTTTCTTCATTCATAAATTTTGTCTCATCAAGTTCAAATTTATTTTTTTTTAATTCTAATATGTAAATCAGCAGCGTCCACGGAGCACCTATAAATGAAATTAAAGATTTACCTTTGTCTAGTTTATTTCTTGTCATCTCGATAGCTTTATAAACAGGATTGAGTTTTTTAGAGAAATCATTGAAACTGTTGTCTAAAAAAAGATCTAGATTAAATTTACTAAGGGTGGGTCCTTTTATATCTTGAAATTTTACCTCCTGGCCTAATGCAAATGGAACCATTAAAATATCTGAAAAAATTATTGCAGAATCTAAATTAAATCGCTTAATTGGTTGTAAAGTTATCTCCGAACTAAGCTGACTATTCAAACAGAGTTTTATAAAATCTTTGTTATTTTCCCTTATTTTTCTAAATTCTGGTAAATATCTTCCTGCTTGTCGCATAAACCATACAGATTTACAAGAAATTCTATTTTTTAATATGTTTTTAAGGTTACTCATGTAAATTTATAATATTTTAATTAAAGTTTTAGTATTAGACACTGTTTAATCCTTTTATAAGTATTTATACATACGTTATACATGACTAAAATAATATCTTTTTACCAAAAAACCTGTTTTAGTTTGCTTTATAAATCTTATGAACACTAGTAAAACAAGTATATTAACACTGAATAAAATGTTCAAAAAATGTTAATTAATGTTAGTCCTTTTATAATTATTTTGAGTGTAGTGCAAAAAGATCATTTATCATTTATTTATTAACAAAATTATGAACGAAAAATACAATGTATATCTTGTGTCTGACTCCACTGGTGAAACCCTAGATAGAATTTTTTTATCCTTAAAATCTCAATTTGCTAATTTTGAGTATCATAAGAAAGAATTTGCCTTTGTAAGAACTGAGCAACAAATAGATAAAATTATAAAAGAGTGCATCAATCTTAATAATTCTCTTATTCTTTATACAATTGTAGAAACTAAACTAGCCAAATATATTTCAAACCAGAGTGAAATTAATAAAGTCCCCTGTTTTGGAATACTTGGAAACCTTATCTTAAGTTTTTCAAAATTATTAAATCAAAAAGCAATACACAAACCAAGTGCACAGCATGTTTTAGATGACGATTATTATAAAAGAATTGAAGCTATACAATTTACAATGGCCCACGATGATGGCAAAAAAGTAGACGATATCAGTGATGCTGATGTAGTCTTATTAGGCGTAAGCAGAACTAGCAAAACACCAACTTCGATTTATCTCGCAAATAGAGGTTATAAAACCATTAACATTCCACTTGTTTTTAATCAAAGAATACCGGAGGGTCTGACTGAAAATAAAAAGCCATGCATTATTGGTTTAATCGCAGATCCAGATAGACTAGCAGACATAAGACGTAATAGGGTTGCATTAATGAATGAACATAAACTGAAAGATTACACAGATTTAGAGTTTATTAAAAAAGAAGTAGATGAATCAAGAAATACATTTAAAAAAAACAATTGGCCTATAATTGATGTTACAAGAAGATCAGTTGAAGAAACAGCAGCTTCAATTTTGAAAATTATAGAAATTAAAAAAAATAGATGAAAATTATTTTAGCCTCTAAAAGTGGAGTTCGAAAACAAATTTTAGATAGTCACAAAATTGAATGTGATGTAATAGTTTCAAATGTGGATGAAGATGAGGTTAAATACTCATTAATAGCAGAGGGAGCAGACCCTTCTTTAATTTCAAAAAATTTAGCAGAGATAAAGTCTATAAAAGTAAGCAACAAGAATCCTAATCGTCTTGTTTTAGGCGCGGATAGCGTTATCTCTTTAAACAATAAACTTATAAACAAACCAAAATCTAGAGAAGAAGCGCTAGAAATATTAAAAAAACTGAATAATTCCAAACATTTTTTGATTAGTTCTGTCTGTATTTCAAAAAATGGAGCTATGGTATGGCATTATACCGACACCTCAGAATTAAAGATGAAAAATTTTTCAACTCAACAACTATCTAACTATTTAGATAAAATTGACACTCAGACATTG
>MDTB01205264.1_pt1 | contig 10772 bp, 8 predicted proteins | sample 811161 | NCBI WGS metagenome assembly MDTB01 (sample SAMN05326650, study PRJNA326480) | marine metagenome | isolation source: seawater | place: Mediterranean Sea | collected 2009 | reverse complement strand
TTCATTCTGACGTTTAAGTTTTTGGTCTATCTGACGTAAATATACTTCTTCTAAATCCATATTATATCTCCCTAACTTCTAAAATATGGCAATATTACTCTAAAATCGTAAATTTTTTTATTTTAAAAGTTGCATAGCGTGTCAACTATTCGGTGGAGAATTAGAAAAACATCGCTATTAAAGCAAAATAGTTGATGCATCACGTCAACCAATAAGAGAAAATAAATCAATAAAGACCAATGACCTTCACTTCTTTTCTTAGCTCTTTTGCGAAATGCTACGGATGTAGCGATAGTTCTTGTAGTGCGTCACTTGGTTTTCTCTTTATGAGTATAAGCTATTTCTAAGATACCAACACCCTACAAATACCTGGCATTTCCATTATCTTATTGTTCAATCGGTTTTATAAATACTTTCTGAAACCAACTATTCACTGTTTGCAAGACCCGCCCTCCATGATCAGGGTGTGCCCCTGGCGTTTACATCTAATTTTCGGCTATATACTTCTCCTTTCGGGTCAAATAGGTGCATATTTTGTGGGTCAGCATTTAAACTAACGGAATCCCCTTTCATGATGTTTAAGTCCCCGATAAGTTTTGCGATTATCGGAGCCTGGAAACCGCAATCTACATAAATTATCGTAAATTCACCCAAAGCTTCCACTATTTCAACTTTACCAGCAATAAGCGCAGCTTTTCGATCGCTTACTATAAAATGCTCTGGTCTCACTCCAAGATTAATCTCCGCACCAGATTGATCTGACACTGTATCAAATTGAATTTCAATTGACTTGCCAGCGATCAGGATGGAGCTAGCACTAATTCCGGGCGCTTCCAACTTGCATGGAAGAATATTCATTGCTGGGGTTCCAATAAATTGAGCAACAAACAAATTTAATGGATTATGATATAATTCTGTTGGAGTTCCTACTTGTTCTATAAACCCTTTATTAAGAACAACTATTCGGTCTGCTAGAGTCATAGCTTCAACCTGATCATGAGTTACGTAAATCATAGTTGTGTCAGGTAAATTATCATGCAATTTTGCTATTTCAAGTCGAGTGGCTGCTCTAAGCGACGCATCGAGATTTGACAGTGGCTCATCAAATAAAAATACTTGTGGGTCGCGTACAATTGCTCGTCCAATTGCAACACGTTGACGTTGTCCACCTGATAATTGTTTTGGCAATTTGTCTAAATGGTCAGTAAGCTCAAGTGTCTCAGCCGCTATTTTTACTTTTGCATTTATAGTTGTCTTATTTTCTTTTGCTAACTTCATACCAAAAGCGATATTTTCGCGTACTGTCATATGTGGATACAAAGCATAGGATTGAAAAACCATGGCGATACCTCTTTGAGCAGGAGGGACGTGATCTAGTGTTTCGCCTGCAAGAAGGATTTCCCCACCAGTTAAATCCTCAAGTCCAGCTATAAGGCGCAAGAGTGTGGATTTTCCGCATCCGGAGGGTCCTACAAATACAACAAACTCACCAGATGAAACCGTTAGATTCAAATTATCAATTACAGCTTCATTTCCAAACGATTTTGAAATATTACAAAGTGTAACTTCAACCATCCTGCAACTCCTAATTAATTTAAATATCCAACTCACATGTTCTGGTTCACAAAATTTTTATTACAAACTTAACTTATTAACGTTGCTTACGGTTGATCGGACTAAGGAAACTTTCCTTGAACATTTTCTTTTAATATAATTTCAATTGCTACTGAAAGATTATGGGGCTTGCGTCTCTTTGTTTGACTATCGAGTGCCGATATCACCAGTTGTGCAGCAGTTTGGGGGTTAAAATGGATTACTCCTTTAATTTTTCCATTCATCAAAAGTTTTCTTTTATCGTCGCACAAATTATGCGCTACCACAGAGACGCCACCATCTTTACTGAATTCATCGATTGCTTTTATTACTCCAACGTTACCGCCACCGACGCTGTAGATTCCAGAGGCATCGGGATGGTCAGATAAAAATTGACTGACCTGTAAATAATTCCCATGGCTATCGTCACCCCCTGAAACTAAATCTAAAATCTTAATTTGAGGAAACTCGTTACGAATAATACTTCTGAAACCGATCTCTCTCAGTTCATGACTTCTGTAAAGCTCTCCTCCCCAAAGAAGCCCGATTTTACCTTCACCTCTAGTAAAAAGTCCTAGGAGACTCCCGGCCGTTCGCCCTGCAGCCCTATTATCCATACCCACCACAGGTATATCGAGAGAGCTATCTAAGCCTGATGAGATACAAACTACCGCTATCTGGTGGTTGATCAAATCGTGAACTGCATCAGAAACAATGGCTTCATCAACTGCCACGAAAGCGACTCCTGCGGGAGTTCGCTTCTTTACTTCCTTCAAATGGGTTGCCAATGCTAACGGGTCCATTTTCTCCACGTAGCTAACTTTAATTTCAACGCCATTTTCGATTGCTAAACTTTCCAAAGCCACACCAAATAGGGTTGTGCTTAACTCGTCATCCTTCGGAAGTAGTATTTCAAATATTTTAATTTTGGTCTTTCCGTTCTGGTAGAATAGATTTGGCCTACGAGACTTTACAATCTGCGCTGCCTCATTAACGCGCTTGAGCATTTTTTTGGACACTCCTGATCGATTATTTAAAACTCGATCAACAGTAGCTGTACCAACCCCTGCTTCGAGTGCAACATCTAAAATTCGTACTTGCCGTCTTTGAGACATAAAAACAAACCTCTAATTATTTTGTATCAAGAGATGCACTAAAAACTTCTTAAGTTCAATATCTAAGTTTAATATTGATGCATCAAAAATATCATTATAGTTTAAAATCACATCCTATTTACATCGTAAAAAGAGATTTGAATTTAAGAATCTTAGAATTTCAACGAAAATATGGTGTTCAAACATTATTTTAAGAACAAGCGGTTCAATTCACATATTAATTCCAGCATTACCCAGTTTTATCACAATAACATCAGAAATTTTTAAATGTTAGTGCATCAAATACATCAGTTTGATGTAGTCTATAATAGTTTGATTGATTGAATATAAGTTTTGATCTATTATTTTAACATCGCCGATTCCGTATCAGTCAATGTTTCTTTTTGTTATCGTCGATTCAATATTAAAAATAGGAGGAAATTATGGGAAATTTTAAAATACCGAAAATTCTTTGGAAAAGTTATACAACTGCATTTTCCAAAACCGCAAGCATAATGGTGTTAGCAGTCTCTACTCTGGTCCCAGGGTCTGTTGTGTTAGCATCCGATACAGAAGAATTAACTATATGGGCTGGTCGCTACACGCCATCGAGAACAATGGCGGCAGTTGGTTCTGGAATTAAGGGACGAGACATAAAAGGCATAGATCCAATAATTGAGGCTTATCAAGAGCTACACCCAAATGTAAAAATAAACGTATTGGGACAATCCATAAATTCAGATACCCGACAGTGGATGATCACTAATCTTACAGCTGAAACCGCTCCTGAAATTATGTGGCATTTAGGCGACTGGGCGGTCGAGGATTACAGGAAAAATTGGACTGTTCCAATAAATAAATACTTGGAAATGCCAAACCCCTACATTGATAAGGGACAAAAAGGTTCCGAAAAATGGCGTGATTTATTTTATGACACTATAGATGTTTGGACTGCACCTAATGATGATAAATACATCGTATTAGCAGATCAAATTCAAGTAGCGGTGTATTATAATAAAGATTTATTCAAAAAAGCCGGTGTCAATGGAGTGCCCGAAACATGGGAAGACATGATGAATGCGGCAAAGCTGGTACAAGAAACTGGCGCAGCTGGCTTCGCAACCTATGGAAATGATCTTAATCAACTGACATGGATTTCTGGATGGCTGACTAATTACTTTTATTATCCTGAAATCTCAACATATGACACATCCAAAGATGGTGTATTAAACAAGACCGAAATGGCTAATGCAGTTAAAGCAGGTACTTATAAGTTTGATGACCCGAGAAATAGAGCTCGGCTTGAAGAGCTAAAACGATATGCGAGCTATTCGCAGAATGGAGCATCTGGTGCAGACGCAAGTACAGCAACAAGACTTTTTCTTACCGGAAGAGCTGGAATGTACGTCGTAGGAACTTGGATGCTAAATACAATTACTGATGACAAAGACAGAAATTTTGACTTTGGCGTTTTCTATCTTCCAACAGTCGACTCATCAACATCAGAACTTATTCCTGACAATGTTCCGCCTACAAATAAATCTGCTGGATATGGATCTTTTCAATATACTGTAACTAATTCTGCAGTTAAGAATGGAACCGTTGACAGAGCTATAGACTTCCTAATGTTTGCTACACAACCCGAGCAAATTAGCCCCATGATTTTGGAAGGCAATATCGGGATTCCAAGTATCCATGGAGCTACGCCAAATCCTGGACTGAGTGCTTTTTCTGAAACTGTTACATACCCCTCCGCGCCATTTCAGGAAGATGACTCAATGTTCGATTATAACTTTGCGGAAAAATTCTTGGCTATTACATCGCCTTATATGTATGGTAACCAAAGTTTGTTTGATACAGTTGGCCGCTTAGATCAGGAAATGATTGCAGCAGCCGACAGGGTTTTGGCGGAGTAACTTTTACTACTGAGTCGTTAATGTCAACTTTAGAGTTTCAAAAAAAAAGGTTGAATGTGAGAGCACGCCCAAAATCAGGGCGTGCTCTCAACAACATTGCAATTTACCTTTGCTTGCTACCAGGCTTACTATTTTTATTTATTTTTAGTTACTATCCTTTTTTCTCAGCATTTTACTTCAGCCTTTTTAAATGGGATGGTGTAAATTCAGCTTATATAGGACTACAAAACTTTATTAGTATTGCTAGCGATGACAGGCTTTTCCCGGCAATTAAAAATATCGTTATTTTAACCGCAGCAGGGGTTTTCTGGGCACTCACATTGCCACTAATCGGAGCAGTCTGCATAAATAATTTTAAATCTAGTAAAACAGCTCGCTTTTATCTTGTTATTTTTACTATTCCAATGGTTATCCCGTGGGTTGTAACCGTTCTAGTTTGGCAGGTTCTCTACGATCCAATTGATGGACCTATAAATCGCTTTCTATATTTCATTGGTTTATCGCAATTTGCTAAAGCATGGCTTGCGGACTATGAAACAGCAATATGGGCCTTAACTTTAATTGGCGGCGGGAATACAGGTGTAGCCTTTCCTTTCGTAGCCGGGATGAATTTACTTGTTTACCTTGCAGGGCTAATCAATGTTCCATCTGAAGTCAAAGAAGCTGCCAAATTGGAAGGGGCAACGAGCTGGCAGGTTTTCTATAGGATAGAGCTTCCACTGATAAGAACTCAGGTAAGAATAAATTTAATTATGACAATCATAACGCAATTACAGGCATTCCAAACAGTAATACTTCTGACCAGAGGTGGACCTGGCTACGCGACTATGGTCCCAGGCTTTGCTATGTATCAAGATGCATTCTTTTTCAGTAAAATGGGATATGCATCGACACTAGGGGTAGTCCTTTTTATCATAATGATCTTGATAACGGCTGTTGTGAACAGAAGCTTAAAATCACCCACTGATTTTAAGCCAGAGTGAAAAATAAAAATCGTGGGACAGAGTTCAGAGCAATCTTGAAAAAATCAAAGGACTGAATATGAATCAACAACTTACAGAACTGCACGTCTCCAACGACGCCAAAAACGATCCCGAAGAACTCCGTCGGAGAATTGACGACGAAGGCTACCTTTTCTTTAAACAACTCCTCAATCCCAGCAATCTTCTAGAGCTGCGCAAGCAGATTCTGACTACCCTGCAGGAGGGCGGCTGGCTGATCGCCGGCACCGACCCTATGGACGGTATCGCTGACGTCACTAAAAAGTGTACAGAGGGCGACCGCAAGTACACTGACGTCTACCATAAGGTGCAGAAGCTAGAAGCTCTCCACCGTTCTGGTCACTGGCCCGAAACCCTTGACATGATCGAAAAAATTATGGATCGGCCCGCCATGCCCTTTCCGCATCAGGTCGTTCGCCTGTGGTTCCCCAAGTATACCGAGTACACTACGCCCATTCACCAGGATTTCGTGCACTTCCAGGGCCATTTTGAAAACCTTACTGTGTGGGCCCCGATCGGCGACTGTCCAATCGAACTCGGCGGCCTCGCAGTAATTCCCGGTTCCCACAAGATTGGTAAGGTTCTCGAACATCACTTTGCGCTGGGTGCTGGCGGTCTAAACATCCGTGTCGAGGAAGAGGCCACACGACACCCTGAAATCGCCAGCGGCTGGCATACTACAAACTATGAGGTAGGCGATGCCCTGATATTTCCAGCACTGACCATTCACAAGGCGCTACCGAACGTAACCGAGGACAGAATGCGAGCATCCCTCGACAATCGCTATAACCCAATCGGCGAGCCAATCGCGGAACATATGCTGCTACCCCACCTGGACAATGGCGGTGAGTTAACTTGGGAAAAGATCTATGAGGATTGGCAGTTCGACGACCTCAAATACTTTTGGCGAAACTACGATAACCCATTGGTGCCTCAAAACACCGATTTCTATTCCAAGGGTTTCTCGGATGCAGTCAATCTAGCAAGAGCAGGGGCGACGCACGCGATCATGAGACTGAAGACCATTATTAAGAACGATCCGGACACACCAAATGGCGTGATCGCGAAAGAGGTGCTAAAAGACATTGGAAGGCTAGATTAAATGTCAAAACGGAGCACCCACAAACAAATAAAAAGGCAACATACTTTTGGTTTGAATTTCCGAACCTTCCGGAACGATGAACTTAAACATCTTTATTTAATATCAGCTGCAATTTTAACGTTTTTTCCTTTCTGGTTAATGTTTGTTGTTTCTTTCAAAACATTACCCCAATTCTACCAGAATGTTTTATCTCTAGACTTCCCATTACACTTCGCCAATTATACTGTAGCGTCCAAAGTAGTTACAAAATATATATTCAACAGTATCATAGTGGCGGTAGCAACCGTTGGAGGAGTAGTTTTTGTTTCCAGCCTTTCGGCTTACGCTTTTTCCCGATATAAGTTTTATGGGCAAAAATTCTTATTTTCCATAATCATCAGCCTTCTTATGGTTCCATCGATATTGACCATGGTACCCGCTTTTGTTCTAATAAAAAATCTTGGCTTGATTAACAGTTTCTGGGGAATAATTCTTCCAGGAATCGCCAGCCTTCAAGTCTTCGCAATATATCTTCTGAGAAATTTTATGGCTTCGCTTCCAGAAGAATTATTTGAAGCTGCCCGAATGGATGGTGCAGGGATATGGAGATGCTACTGGCATATTGCATTGCCGCTCTCAAAGCCAGCCTTAAGCGTAGTGGTGATATCTTCTCTTTTGAATAACTGGAATGACTTCGTTTGGCCGCTTCTAGTAATAAGTGACGACAGTCACAGAACTATTCCGATAGGTTTAGCGTTCTTTAGAACGCAATATCAAACGGATTACGGTCCATTAATGGCAGGCTATGTTATTTCTATTTTACCTTTGCTAGTTGCCTTTATTTTTATTTCTCGAGAGTTAGTTAGAGGTTTGAACGAGGGAGCGGTAAAGCTATGATCAGTTACTTTTTCGAACATTTTTTACAGAAAAGGTACTGCGCAGATAAATCGCTCAGGTACAATTTTGCTAAATTGGGAGCCTAAGATGATTGAAATTTATGATCTAAAAACAGATTATTCAACAAACCCAATAAACGTCGATAATGTAACACCTCGTTTTTCATGGAAATGTCGGGTATCAGGTAAGAATGTCAAAATTACTCATTATCAGATCATAGTTGCCTCAAGTGCGATAAATCTGGAGCGAGGAAAATTCGATTTATGGGACTCTGGGAGAGTTCAAATTGGTAAGTCGCCCATGGTTCAATATTCGGGTGCGCCTCTTAAAAGTAGAGATACTGGTTTCTGGATAGTTCGGATCTGGGATGAGCATGAAAATATTAACGCAGTGAGCATAATTGCATTCTTTGAAATCGCCCTAATATCGGAGACGGACTGGCATGCCTATTGGATCGGATTTCCTGCAGGAAGACCAGGAAAAGCACTTTATTTCAGAAATGAGTATGTGATAGATAAACCAATTAAAAAATCCCGAGCTTATATAAGTAGTTTGGGTTGGAACGAATTTTACGTTAATGGGCGGAAAGTTGGTACCAGCGTATTAAATCCTGCCCAAACCGAATTTAGTGAGCGTGTGCTTTATTCAACCTATGATCTGAGTAACTTTCTAAAAATTGGCCAAAATGTTCTTGGAGCAATTGTAGCAGGGGGTTGGTATGGAACGCCAAAATTTCTAGCTCAAATAGAGCTGGAATTCGAAGACGGTAGTAAAGATAGATTTTTAACGGCTGGCCGAAACGAGAATGACAAGAACTTATGGAAATTTTCAGATGGGCCCATTGTTGAGACGAGTATATTTGATGGAGAGATCTATGATGCTAATCGAGAAATAGATAATTGGATGTCAGCCAGCCGCAAGGGACATAGCCTTATTTATGATGGCTCTTTTTACGTTACAATGATTGTTAGTCGACCGGGAGGGTCCTTAACTTCACAAGTTGCTGAGCCAATCGAAGTCGTGAGTGAAATTAAGCCAAAAGAAATTTCGGAACCACAGCCAGGTATATTCGTAATTGATAATGGTCAAAATTTAGCAGGTTGGCTAAAAATCAATCTAGATATGAAAAAAAACCAAAAACTTGTAATGCGATTTGGAGAAAACCTTTATCCAAATGGACGAGTAAATCAAGAGAACCTCAGATTTGCTTCGGCTAAGGATACTTATATTTCTGGCAAAGATGGTGTAATTACTTGGGAGCCAAAGTTTACTTATCATGGGTTTCGCTACGTAGAACTTGAAGGGCTAGAAAAAAAACCTTCACCTGGCAACTTTACTACACAAATTATCCGTTCTAATGTTGCTAAAACTGGAGAATTCCAGTGTTCTGAGACGATAGTGAACCAAATTCAAACTGTTGTTGAGTGGACAGAAATATCAAATCTACATGGTCTTCCTACAGACTGCCCACAAAGAGCGGAAAGACTTGGTTGGTTAAATGATATGACCGCACGCTGTGAAGAATTGATTTTTAATTTTGATATGTCAAAATTTCTTCCAAAGTGGCTAGACGATATAAGAGACTCTCAGGATAAAACCTCGGGCGCAATCCCTGATACTGCACCATTCAATTTTGGTGCAATGCCCGGGGATCCTGTATGCATATCTAATGTGCTTATAGCTTGGTTATTATATAAACATTTTGGCGATAAGAAAGCTCTGGAAAAAAACTTTGATAGCATGTGTCGGTGGGCTAAGTATTTATCTTCAAGAGTGGATGACGGCATTTTAAACGACAGCTATATTGGCGATTGGGCACCACCAGTAAACCAAGCAATTCCTGGTAGTATTGGGACTTCATCTGTTTCCGCAAACACGCCAGGCGCTCTCGTTTCAACGGCGCACTACATTCACATGCTAAATATACTCTCAAAAATTGCATCGGTGTTAAAAAATGAACAGCTATCTAAAGAGCTGTTTGCAGAATGCTTAGTGTGTAAAAAAGCTTTCCATCAAAAGTTCTTTGATCAAGAAACTGGAGGGTATGGAAGTAATAATCAAGCTTGTAATTCTATGGCGCTTTATATGGATATTGTTCCAACTGACCTAAGAGCCCGTGTGTTAGAAAACCTAGTAAGTGATATCGTGTCTAATGAATATCACCTAACGACCGGAAATCTTGCAACAAAATATATTTTCGATGTTTTAGCCGAGGGCGGGGAAATAGACATAGCGTTCAAACTATTAACGCAAACTTCTTATCCTAGTTGGGGTTACATGCTTGAAAAAGGAGCAACAACAATGTGGGAAAGATGGGAAGAAGCCACCGGGAAGGGTATGAATTCCCACAACCACGCGATGTACGCGTCAATAGGATCATGGTTTTACAAATATCTGGCGGGAATAAAATTACCGGACTCAAGTGTTGGGTTTTCCGATATTATTATAGAACCGATTTTTCCAACAGGCCTAGATTGGGTTAAGGTCGAGTTAGATACAATCAAAGGAAAAGTTTTAGTGTCTTGGGTTAAACAATCAAACTCTATATTGTTGAAAATCAATCTGCCAATAGGCAGCAACTGTGATTTAAGATTGCCTTTATCCGACAATGATTTTCACAAGTTCAAGGAATCTGGTATTCGACTTGAAAAAGTTCCCAAGTCACGAATTCAAGGCATAACCCAAAATGGCAATAAACTCACGCTCAAGATTGAAAGCGGCAATTACGATTTTGACATTAAACATAAATAATTTTCCTAAGTTTATTAGAAAAGTTAGAATTTTACATATTATCAAGAATGCAAACTAAAATAATTCCTATTTACTTTGCAGGCGATTCTCAAAAGCACAAATCCCATCACACTCCATATCCGTATAAGAATCTTTTTCATCTCTAAAGATTATCTAGATTTATAGATTTGGGAAGACTCTAGTTACATCGAACCTTTTCAAATAAAAATGTGAGAGCAGTACCACTAGTCACAACAACCACTGGAGTTTTTAACCCCCCTACCCTTTCTTTGATGGGTAGGAATACATTTTTTCCATGGGATTATGAGATACATACCAAAAGGTAACGAAGAATAGTTTAATATCACAGCTGAAGCAGGCTTAAATGAAGTGCAATACGGGTAAAAATGTTTCCCCTGTGTTTCCCCAGAAAACCACAAGCTCTTGATATATCTGCTAA
>MDTB01028139.1_pt1 | contig 10772 bp, 10 predicted proteins | sample 811161 | NCBI WGS metagenome assembly MDTB01 (sample SAMN05326650, study PRJNA326480) | marine metagenome | isolation source: seawater | place: Mediterranean Sea | collected 2009 | reverse complement strand
TTCTATTCATATTTTATGGATTTAAAAAATTATATCAGATCAATACCAGATTATCCAAAAAAAGGTATACTGTTTAGAGACATCACAACCTTAATAAAAGATGCAAATGCCTTTTCAGAATGTATAGATCAGATTATTAAAAGATCCGAAAAGTTTAATTTTAACAAAATAGCTGCAATTGAATCAAGAGGCTTTATTTTTGCTTCAGCTATTTCATATATTTTAAAAAAACCTTTTATAATGTTAAGAAAAAAAAATAAGTTACCTGCAGAAGTTCATTCAGTAGATTTTGAATTAGAATATGGGACAGCTACAATTGAGGTACATAAGGATTCTATAACTAAAAATGACTCAGTTCTTATAATTGATGATTTGATTGCTACTGGAGGAACTGCAGAAGCAGCAGCAAAATTAATTAATATCTCAGAAGGCAAAGTAGCAGCTTTTATATTTGTTATAAATCTTTTCGATTTAGGTGGAAGTGATAATCTTATAAAAAAAAAATATAAAGTTGAAAACTTAATAGAGTTTCCCGGTCACTAGTTATTTATTTTTGGTCTATAGAAAGATTTTTTACCAATAAGAGCATTAACGAAACCTGAAACTCTATTTAAATAGATTTCTTTTTTTTCATTTTTATTCAAAATTAAATACAGTAAAAATTTGAAAGTTGCTGAAATAAATTTTGGAAAGCCCTTCGCAAAAGCTATTGCAAAGCCGTAATGTTTTTTGTTAAAATAAAACTTAGACCATACCCAATGCCAATTTCTTGAAAGTTCAACTTCATGAGCAAAAATTAAATTTACAGCTTTTGCACCCAAATGTTTAATTTTTGATTTTGGGACAATGAATATATTTTCACCAGAATCTATTATTCTTTTACAAAAATCATCATTTTCTAAATACATAAAAAAATTTTCATCAAAAAAATTTTGATTTTTAAAACTTTCAATTTGATTTAATTTTTTAAGATTTATAATCATTGCAAACCCATCAACACTTTTTACTTTAAACGGTAAAATCTCATTTATAGTATTAACATCTTTTTGATCTATCTTATAGTTTGGGTATTTAACATCTTCAGACAAAGGAGCCAAAACTGTGAAGGATCTAATATCCTGTGAACCATTTATTATTTCTTGAATTGTATTTTTTTGCAAAATTACATCTGGATTTAAAATTAATGCATAATCAGTTTTTACACTCTTTAGGCCTAAATTGTTTCCAGGTCCCATACCTAAATTTTTAGATGATAGAATACAAGTTACATTTTTGTATTTTTTTTCGATTTCTTCCTTGAATTTTTTGTCGTTAGAATTATCTACAATAATGATCTTAATTTGGTCAGAAATTGATTGTATACAATCATGAATAACATGTTCACTTTTAAATGTAACTATAACAACTGATAAAGTTTGTCTGGATATTGACATATGATACGTTTATTCAACTATACTAATACTTTCTACTAATGTAAAAAATAATTTAATTAATGAAAAAAATAATTGTTACAGGGGGCTTAGGATTTATTGGCAGTAACTTGATAGAATTATTGCTAAAAAAAAAATTTCGTGTGACGAATCTTGATAAAGTCACATATTCCTCAAATTTTTATAATACAAATGAATTTAAAAAATCACAAAATTATAATTTTATAAAATGTGATATAAAAAACCGTAAAATCAAGAATATATTATTTAAATATAAACCTGACTGTATATTTAACTTAGCCGCTGAAACCCATGTTGATAGATCAATAGATAATCCAGAAAGTTTTATTCAAAGTAATATTGTAGGAGTTTATAATTTACTTGAATGTTTTAAAACATACTCGGAAAGTCATAAATCAAAATTAATTCACATATCTACTGACGAGGTATATGGAGATATTCTTACTGGTAGATCTTCTGAAAGTTATCCATATAAACCTAGTTCTCCCTATGCAGCAAGCAAGGCAGCTTCTGATCATTTGGTAAGTTCATATGTTAGAACTTATAAAATCCCTGCAATTGTCACCAATTGTTCCAATAATTATGGTCCAAAACAACATCCTGAAAAGCTCATTCCAAAATTAATATACAATATAATTAATAATAAGCCATTACCTATATATGGAAAAGGAAAAAATTCTAGGGAATGGATTTATGTTAAAGATCATTGCGAAGCATTATTAAAAGTTTATCAAAAAGGAAAGGTGGGAGAGTTCTATAATATTGGATCAAATAAAAATTTAAATAATATTGAAGTTTGCAAAAAACTTCTTAACGTATCAAAAAATTTGATAAATTTAGGTAAGAAAGTAAAAATTTCTTATGTAAAAGACAGACCAGGGCATGACATAAGATACGCTCTTAACAGCTATAAAATTAAAAAAAAACTAAAATGGGCTCCTAAAACATCTTTTGCAGAGGGGATAAAATTAACTTTTAACTGGTACAACAAAAATAAAACTTACTATAAAACTTTAAAAAAAAAAGATATTGTAAATAGACTAGGAAATAAATGATCAAAAAAGGAATTATTTTAGCTGGAGGAATGGGTACGAGAATGAGTCCTCTCACAAAAGCAGTTAATAAACAGCTTCTTCCAATCTATGATAAGCCTCTTATATTTTATCCATTATCAATACTGATGTTATCAAAGATAAAAGATATCTTAATTATCGTAAATAAAGGTCAATTAGATCAATATAAAAAAATTATACCTAACGGAAAAAACCTTGGTATTAAAATATCTTACTTAGAACAAGATAAGCCTAGGGGCTTGCCAGATGCTTTCGTTATAGGTGAAAAATTTATTGGAAATGAAAATGTTGCAATGATTCTTGGTGATAATTTTTTTTATGGACAAAGCTTAACAAGTCAACTCCTGGAAAATACGAAATTAACCAGAGGAGCATGTGTTGTTTTACATAAAGTACCAAAACCTGAAGCATTTGGAGTAGCAAAAGTAAATACTAAAAAAAAGATTTTAGCTATAAAAGAAAAACCAAAAAAATTTTTGTCAGACCTTGCTATTACTGGACTTTATTTTTTTGATAATAATGTTGTTAAATATGCAAAAAAACTTAAACCATCAAAAAGAGGAGAAGTAGAAATTGTTGATTTATTGAAAATTTATAAAAGAAAAAAATCAATTATCAGCTGATATAATTGGACGGGGTGGTGCTTGGCTAGATACTGGATCAATTGAGGATTTCTATAAAACTAGCAACTTTGTTGCAGCTATCGAAAATCGACAGGGTTTAAAAATTGCTTGCCTAGAGGAAATAGCGTTGAATAATAACTGGATAACAAAGAAGAATATCAATGAAGCAATAAATTTTTACGGAAAATGTGAATATTCTAAATATCTAAAAAAACTCATTGATTAAAGAATAATGCGTGATGAAAATTACTTAATTATTGCTCATTTTCATTCAAAAGGCTTACTTAGGTCTGATTTTTTAAACCTTTTAAAACAACAAAAAACTAAATTTTCTAAAATATATTTAATTTCAACCAAATTAAGAAAAAAAGAGATAATCAAAATCCCAAAGAATATATATGTAAAAATTAAGAAAAATGAAGGTTATGATTTCTTGTCTTGGAAAAAAGGGATAGATAGATTTTTAAAAGAAAACAAAAAAGAATTAGATAAAAAATATATTTTTCTTCTAAATTCAAGTTATTATTTTTATGATAATAAAAAGTTATTTCGAAAAATATTTCAATTTAAAGATAAAAACAAAAATAAAGTTTGGTCATTATCGAAATCTTATGAAATGAGTGAACATTTACAGTCTGGTTTTTATTGCTTTCCAGCAAAATTTTTATCTATTCCGAGTTTCTATAGTTGGTGGAAAAATATAAAAAATTTTAAAAAGAGACAAGTAATTGTGATGAAATATGAATTAGGATTCTCAAATTTTTTAATTAAAAATAATTTTAAAATTGATTGTATTTTCAAAGAAAATATTGCTCTAAGACCAAATACCTTTTTTAAAAAGATTAATCAAAAATTTAAAGACATTTTTTGGAAAAAGCCTAAGTTATATAAAAAAAATCCCACACATTATTTTTGGAGAAGTTACTTAAAAAATTTTGGAGTAATTAAAATTGAATTAATTAAAAAAAATACAATTAACACGGACTTAAGTTATTTAAAAACCTTAGATAAAAAAACTAATTTTAAACTTTTAAAAGAGTCTTTTAACAACTAATTTTGAATTATGAAAAATGCAAATATTTACTGTCTATCTTTAAATAACGACCACTTAGATAAAATAAAAACCTTAGGTTATATTCCAGTTGGATTGGGTGATGATAGTTTTTCAAGTACATGGCTTAGAGATAATATTGGAGACAACATATCAAAAAAAAATAAATTTTATGGAGAGTATACTTTTCATTATTGGTTATGGAAAAATAATCTTGATAAAATTAAAGATGACACATGGATTGGATTTTGCACTTATAGAAGATTTTGGAAAAATAAAACTTCAAAATCTAATAAATTGAGTGACCAAGTAATAAATGAAATCCCAAAGGAATGGAATAATTACGATGTGATTTTAGCAAATAAAATTGACCTTACTAATATCAAGTGGATGAAAGTTTTAAAGTACGGTAAAAAAGCATTTATTCATAATCCAAAATCAATATTGAAAAAATATAGAAATATAAAGTTTCAATTTGATTTAAACCATGGCGTTGGCAGCCTTGATAAAGCAATCGAACTATTGAGTGTAAACGATAGGAAAGATTTTAATAGATTTGTATTAGAAAATACATCCTTTAACCAATGTAATCTATTTATTTGTAAATCAAAAAAAATTTTAAACAATTATTACAAAACAATTTTTGAATGGATGGAGAGATGTGAGAAAGAATTTGGATTTAATCATAATAGTTATGGTATGATTAGAATTTATGGTTTTTTGGCTGAGAGATTTATGCCATATTGGTTTAGAAAAAATTCTAATTTCTTAGAGTGGCCAATCATATTTAATGATCTAGAGGACCAAAATTTGGATATAAATTAAAAAAAAAAAATAATTTATTGATAAAAATGTTTGTAATTAAATAAAACTCTAATAGAAACTGACTATGAAAAAAATTTATTATGGAAAAGCTGTTTACGATAACAAAGAAATAAATGCCGTCTTAAGCGTATTAAAAAATAAAAGTTTGACTTTGATTGATGGAGAAAATGTTAAAAAATTAGAAAGAAAAGTATCTAAATTATTTGGAAAAAAATATGGATTAATGGTTAATTCAGGTTCATCTGCAAATTTACTTGCTATTTCATCTTATGGTTTTAAAAAAGGTTCAGAAATTATCACTCCAAGTTTAACCTTTTCAACCACAATAGCTCCAATTTATCAATTAGGATTAACCCCTCATTTTATAGGAGTTGAAGAAAATAAATTTATAGCAAATATTTCACAAATTGAGTCATGCATTAACAAGAAAACTGTTGCAATAATGATACCTAATTTATTAGGAAATATTCCAGAATGGAAAAAAATTTACAAAATTGCAAAAAAATATAGATTAAAGATTATAGAAGATTCTGCGGACACAATTGGTTACACTTTTAAAAATAAAAATCTAGGATTGTGCTCTGATGTAACCACAAATAGTTTTTATGCGTCACATATAATTAACGGGGCGGGCTTTGGTGGAATTGTTTGCTTCAATGATTATAAATTGTATCAAAAAGCAAAATTATTAAGAGGTTGGGGTAGATCATCTGCAACATTTAATGAGTCTGAAAATATTAATAAAAGATTTAATATAAAAGTCTCTGGAATAGATTATGACGCTAAGTATATATTTTCTGATTTGGGTTATAATTTTTTACCATCAGAAATTTCAGCGGCTTTTGCACTAGAGCAATTGAAAAAATTAAAAAAAAATATTTTGATAAGAAGAAAAAATTTTAAGTATTTAAACGATTTTTTTTCTAAATTTCCTAATTTATTCAAATTTCCTCAGGAAAATATTGGTATAAAAACACCATGGCTTGCATATCCGCTGGTCGTCAAAAAAAATAGTATGTTTGATAGAAAGAAACTTCAAATTTTCTTTGAAAAAAATCACATTCAAACGAGAACTATTTTTACTGGAAATATTTTAAAGCAACCCATTATGAAGAAAAGAAAATTCAAAAAACATAGAAATGCTGAGGCAGTAGCAAATGATGTAATGAAAAACGGAATTTTATTGGGCTGTCATCATGGTTTATTATTAGACGATTTGAACTATATTTGTAATACTTTTAAAAGATTATTAAAATGAAAATCATTGAAACAAAATTTAGAGATCTAAAAATTTTTGACAAACAAACATTTAAAGATAATAGAGGTTTTTTTAGAGAATTGTATTTAAAAAAACATATTAATAAAGAACTAATTTTTGATGTAATGTCTTTATCAAAAAAGAATGTAATTCGTGGTTTGCATTTACAAACTAAAAAACCACAAGCAAAACTAATTACAGTTTTGAAGGGAAAAATTTTTGATGTTTGTTTAGATTGTAGAAAAAATTCAAAAACTTTTGGGAAGTATTTTAAAATTATTTTATCAGAAAATAAAAATCAATCTTTGTTTATTCCAGAGGGTTTTGCACATGGATTCTGCACTTTATCTGATAAAACTATTGTTCACTACAAATGTTCAAATTACAGACACCAAAATTCAGAAGTAGGTATTCTGTGGAATGATAAAGAAATTAAAATAAAATGGCCAGTTAAAAAAGCTATCATTTCAAAAAAGGATAAAAAAAATTTTAGCTTCAAAGAATTTAGAAAAAAATTTTTACGTTAATTTTTTTTTTTCAATTTAAATGCCACAATGGCATCTCCAAATCTATTTTTTTCAGGGTATCCTTGACTCAATGAATATGAACCAGTCGACTGGACAATTATATACTGTTCACCTTTATGCATATAAGTTGTGGGAGGAGCTGATCCAATGAATGGTAATTTATACTTAAATAGTTCTTTTCCATCTTTACTGTCAAAAACATAAAACATCGAGTCTAAAGTACCGGTAGCAAAAATTAATCCTGATGAAGTTGCAATTAATCCACCAAAATTTTCAGTACCAGTTTTTTTTAATTTATAATCTTTAATTTCTTTATAATGACCAAAAGGGTTAGACCAATTTATTTTACCAGTGTTTAAATTTAGCGAAGTTATTTTTCCCCATGGTGGTTTACTTCCTGGAAATCCTTCTGAGTCTTTAAGTCTCTTAAATTTAGAGATTAATTTACCCTTTTCATTTTTTTCCATTTTTATTATCCAAGGTATTTCATTAGAGTTGACAAACATTGTTTGGGTTTCATGATCAATTGATGCGCCCATCCACTCCGCTCCTCCATGAAAATTATATACAATAGTATTCTTTTTAAATTTGACTGGCTCAAAAAAACCATATGAGGAACTTTTAACAATATTCTCAACAAAATTTTTTGAGTCTAGAGATAAATCAGTTGTATCAAATTTTGAAAACACACTTTTAGAGAATGGCTGAGGTATCTTTATATCTAGCTGATATCTTGATGTGATCTCATTTTTAATTTTTGATTTAGGAGCTATCCTATAGTTCAAATCAAAGAAAGATTTGCCAGTCAATCTATCCAATATTAAAGTATTTCCTCTTTTAGTAACTGCTACAACAACATCGAAGTATTCATCATCTTTTTTAATGGACGTTAAAATAGGTGGTGCAGGTAGATCCAAGTTCCATATATCATGCTCTGTCTCTTGAAAACTCCAAAGCTGTTTTTTATTTTCTAGATCTATTGCTATTACACTGTTTGAATTATAGTTTTTACCTAATCGCTTAGTGCCATTAAAATAATTTGATGGATTTCCAGTTGTGACAAAAACTATTCCACGATTTTCATCCAGTGAAATCCCACCCCAAGGATTTCCTCCTTTTAGATTGTCATATTTTGCTTTACCTATTTTTGATTTTTTTGAATCACCAAAATGATATTTCCATTTTAGTTCACCGCTATAAAGATCGTAGACTTCTATATTTTTTTTCCATGATGCAATAATGATATTATCTTTATAAATTATTGGCGTTATCTTTGAATAACCTGTTCTAACTTTTCCATTCTTTCCAAATGAATTTATTTTTTTTCCATCTTTAATATTAAGTGCAATCAGCTTAGATCCATCATTAAAAAAAATCTGTCCTAATTTTTTTTTTTTATTTTTCCAATATAAGAGTCCTCTCCTAGCAACGTCTTTATTAAATTGTTCAGATCTCCACAATTCTTCTCCATTTGATCCGTCTATAGCAACTATAAACCCACCTATCACAGGGGTATAAATTATTCCATCTACAACAATAGGGTTGCATTGAATATCTAAATTTTCACCTTGATTATTATTAGAATTATAAATCCACGCTAAATCTAAATCACTAATATTTGTGTTATTGATTTTTTCTAGATTTGAAAATTTGTTTGAATTATTATTACCATGACTTCTTGGCCAATTTCCTAAAAGTTTTTTATATGAATTTATTTTTTTGGTATTTTGAAAGGACTTTACAATAAATGTTTTTTCAAGTTTTGACCTATCTTTTTGATTATTTATAATAAAATTCTTATCTTCCTCACTTAAGTTGTCTTTATTGAAAAAGAAGTAAATATAATCATAAAAATTATAAATCTTTTTATTAAGTTCAAAACTTAAATTTTTACCATTAAAAGTAATTAAATTTTTATTAACGTATTTATAATTAATTTTAGATATATCAATTATATAAAATAAAAAATAAAGAAATATTAATAATAAAAATAAATTTATTTTTGATTTAAATATGTTTTTACTGCGCATAATCTAGCAAAATTTTTTAATGAATTTTCAAAATTAAAAATTAATAAGTAAGAAATGCTCCTAAAAAAGTATACTATTAATTTTTTTTTTAAAAATTTCTCATTTTTATTAACATTAAAATATATATAGGATGATAAAATATGGTGTTTGTAAATAATGAATTTTGTCTTAATATTTTTTTTAGATGATGCATTTTCTAAATGTAATGCCTTTGAGTTGTAAATTTTAATAATTGGAATTTTTGCATTTTTTAGTTTTCTGCATAAATAGAAATCTTCCCAAAATAAGAAAATTTTTTTATTAAAAAGCCCTGTTTTTTTGATTATCTTGTTATTAACTAATAAAATTGCCGCCCAACAAAAAAAAGTGCAGACATCTCCGTCAAAGTTATTTTTGTCTCTTTTTTTCAATTCTAATTGTTTTAATTCAGGTAAATTATCTAATTGGTCAACATTCTTTCCTTCCTTGTTAATTAGTGTTGGAACGAGCATTCCTGCATTAGGGTATTTGTCATATCCCTTTATTAAATTTACTATATCTTCTTCATTTATAAAAACATCAGGTTCAATTAACAGTGAGTATTCTGTTTCTACTTTTTTAAAACAAAAGTTTATTGCTCTTCCAAATCCTAAATTTTTCTTAAATTTATAGTATTTAATAATATTTTTTTTTTCCTTAATTTTATCTATAAGTGCTTGATCATTATCTCCATTATCGGCAATAATAATTTTGACATTCCTTAAATTTTCTAAAGACTTTAGGATTAAATCTGTAACATTATACAATACGATTATTGCAGTAATCTTGCTGAGATAATTTTTCATAATAATTTTAAATATATTATGACTTAATATTATATCCTTTTTTGAGAAGAGTAGTAACTATAATTACACACAATATTAAAAATGAAATCATTGATCCTATACTAATCCAAATATTAAAATCTGAAACCCCATAGAATGCAAATCTTAAACCATTAATTAGATAAACTACTGGATTGAAATAAGTTACAGTTTGCCAAAAAGGAGGGAGCATATCTAATGAATATAAACTACCACCCAAAAATACCATTGGTGTAATAACTAAAGTTGGGATAACAGACAATTGTTCAAAATTAGAGCTCATTAAGCCAATTAAAAATCCAAATAAAGCAAATGTAAAAGCAACTAGTATAAGTAAACAAATCATTAGAAAGGGTTTTTCAACATAAACTTCAACAAAAAATGTAGACGTAAAAAATATTACTACACCAACTATTAATGTTTTGGTTGCTCCTGCACCCACAAAAGCTAAAACTGCCTCAAAAGTTGATATTGGGGCAGCTAAAATCTCATAAATTGTTCCGTTAAATTTAGGAAAAAATATTCCAAAAGAAGTATTGCTTATTGATTGGGTCAGAAGAGTTAACATTAGTAAACCTGGAACTATATAAGATCCATAACTAATTCCATCAATGTTTTCTACGTATCCACCAATTACTGAACCAAAAACAATAAAATATAAAGAGGTAGATAGCACAGGAGAAATTAGAGATTGTAATAAAGTTCTTCTGAAACGGTCCATTTCATGAAAATATATTGCTTTAAAACCGTGATAATTAAATTTCATTATTTTCCCTTACTAAATTAACAAATATTTTTTCCAATGTGCTTTGTTCTGTCTTTAAATCTCTCAGCTTCAATCCTGAGTCTTTTAAGTCTTGTAATAAATTGGTAATTCCAGTCTGTTTTTCTTTGACGTTATAAGTGTAATCTACTGACATATTATTTTTTCCAAGCGTAAGATTATACTTATCAAGCGTTCTTGGTATATCCTCTATTTTTTCTTGTAATTCGACTGTTAGTTTTTTATGGCCCATTTTTTTTAAAAGTTCTTTAGTTTGTTCGACAATAATAATTTCTCCTTGATTGATAACCCCTACACGATCTGCAATT
>MDTB01238876.1_pt1 | contig 10773 bp, 13 predicted proteins | sample 811161 | NCBI WGS metagenome assembly MDTB01 (sample SAMN05326650, study PRJNA326480) | marine metagenome | isolation source: seawater | place: Mediterranean Sea | collected 2009 | reverse complement strand
TCTATTGATAAAGCAGCCAAATGAGAATAAGCACCATAGCTACCTTGAAAATAAATTTTATTCATTAAGTTTTATATTCCATTATTTTTTTTATAGCTACAAAATCCTCCTCAGTATCTACTCCGACAGGAGAGGACTTCGCAAGCGCCACATTTATTCTAATATTATTATCTAGTGCTCGAAGTTGTTCTAATCTATGCTTAACCTCATTTGGAGATTGATGATATGAAACAAAATCTTTAAGTGTTTCTTTTTTATAACAGTATATCCCTAAATGATGATAAATATTTTGAGTTTGTTCCAAGCATTTTCTGGTAAAGTTTGTTGCTTCTGGAAAATTTAGATTATCTAATTGTTCTTTTGTATTAACTTTAACGATATTACTATTTTCATATAAAACTTTATCTTTTATCATCGAAGCTAAAGTTCCTAATTGTGATTGACACTTAATCATTTGATTATTTAGATTTCTAATATCTTCTATGTTCATTAAAGGTTCATCTCCTTGAAGATTCATTACTAAATCAACATTTTTGTAATCAAGTTTTTGTAGGGCTTCATAAATTCTATCCGTTCCAGTTTTATGTTCTTTTTCAGTTAAAATTACTTGGCCACCATTTTTTTTTTACATCCTCCATGATTTCTATGTCTTCAGTTGCAACCACCACTTCTCCAATATTTGCTTCTTCAGCTTTCTTAAAAACGTGAGAAATGATTGATAACCCATTAATCCTTAGTAATGGCTTGCCTGGCAATCTTGTTGCAGATAACCTTGAAGGAATTATTATTAATGTTTTCATTAGCCTTTTTTATTTTTCATTACAATATAAACAGAGGCAAAATTGTACATCAAAATATATAAGCAATTTTTAGTTTATAGTGTTATATGTTCAAAATAATTTTAAAATAATGGATTCTTTTGAATTAAATAAAATAATAGCTGCAATACTTATGGTTGCACTTCTTGTAATTGGTATTGGAAAGCTGTCCGACATAATATTTTATGTTGAAAAGCCTAAAACACCTGGTTATGCTGTCGATGTGGAGGTAGCAGTTACTACTAGTACTACTAGTTCAGAAACAATAGAAGAAAAAATTGATATTGCCGCTTTAATGGCTATGGGAGACGTTGCTATTGGTGAAAAAGTTTTTAAAAAGTGTGCAGCCTGTCACTCCATTGTTAAAGGAGGAAAAAATAACATTGGTCCTGCTTTATATAATGTTGTTGGGAGACAAATAGGAGTTGTAAAAGATTATAAATATTCAAAAGCACTCTCCAGTTATGGAAAACAATGGACCTTCGAAGAATTGAATGGCTACTTAATAAAACCAGCTAAATGGATTAAAGGAACTAAAATGGCTTTTGCTGGATTAAGAAAAGAAAAAGATAGGGCGTCAGTTATTTTATATTTAAATCAAAACTCTGATAACCCATTACCATTACCTTAATTTTCCAAAGCAATAAAGTAATATAGATTTTTGCACATGTACTCTATTTAGAGCTTGTTCCCAAACTCTCGATTGTTTGCTAAAAAAAACTTTTTCTTCTACTTCAAAACCTCTGGGCAAACAGTGTAAAAAAATACAATCCTTTTTTGCATAACTCATCAATTTTTTAGTTATTTTGAAATTTTTGAATTGAGATAACTTTTTTTTTTGTTTACTTTATCGTTCAAAGAAATCACTTTATCAGAAAATATTACATCTGAATTAGTTGCAGCTTTTATAGGATCATTGTGAATATTAATTTTTTTATTATTTTTTTTAACCCAATCTAATATAAATTTTTTAGGTTCATAATTTTTTGGACACCCAATGTTTAATTCAAAATCAAATTTAACTGATGCTGCAATTAAGCTATTCAGAACGTTATTAGAATCTCCTATCCAAGTTATATTAAGTTTGGAAATTGATTTCTTTTTTATTTCCTCAACGGTAAAAATATCTGATAAAATTTGAGTCGGATGAGATGACGGACTTAAACCATTAATCACAGGAATAGATAAATGATCTTTGAAATTATCTATTTTTTTATCACTATCCGTTCTTAACATAAAACCATCTCCGTAAGTCGATAATATTTTTGCAGTATCTTCAATCGTCTCACCCCCATCACCAAGGTGAAGTTCATTTGATCTTAGTGTTAATGTGCCACCTCCAAGTTGTTTGATTGCTAAATAGAAACTTAGTCTAGTTCTTAAACTTGATTTTTCAAACATCTGAACTAATAATTTACCTTTTAAAGGAGCATCTTTATCAACTTCTAAAATATTTAGTTTTCTTCTTTGACTTTTTCTTTTTTTAGCATCTTTTAAGATTTTTCTTAAATCTTTTGTTAATATATCTTTTAGATTAATAAAATGTTTCATTTAGTTATAATTTGAACAAACCTTATCAATTATTTTTAAAGCTTGATTAATTTCAATTTTTTTTACATTTAGTGGAGGTAGAATTCTTACAACATTCTCAGCAGCTTTAATTGTGAGTAACTTGTTCTTCATTAAAAGTTTTATAAAATTTGTCTGATCATTAAATAATTGAATTCCAATTAAAAAACCTCTCCCTCTAATTTCTTTTATAATTTTTGGATATTTTTTTTTTAGTTTATTTAATTCATTGTGAAAATAGTCTGAATTTTTTTTAATTTTTATTAAAAATCTCTTTTTAGAAATTATATCTATTACTTTGTTACCAATTTTCATTGCAAGTGGGTTGCCTCCAAAAGTAGATCCATGACTTCCAGGAGTCATACCCGCAGCAACTTTTTTATTCATCAAAACCGCACCTATCGGAAAACCTCCTCCTATTCCTTTTGCTATAGGGACTATATCAGGTTTAACTTTTGATTTTTCAAATGCAAAAAAATCACCACTTCTTCCTATTCCACATTGAACCTCATCTAAAATTAATAATATATTTTTTTTATTACATATTTTTCTTAATTCAATTAAACACCAGTCAGGAATAACTTTTATTCCTCCTTCTCCCATAATTGTTTCAACCATAATGGCTGCTGTTTTTTTTGTTATAGATTTTTTAAGTCCCTTATGATCACCAAATTTAAAATGATCAAATCCTCCTACACTAGGTCCAAAGCCCTCCGTCATTTTTTTTGAGCCACTTGCAAAAATGGCAGCTAAAGTACGTCCATGAAAGGAATTTTTAACACACAAAATTCTATTTTTTTCTGGTTTTCCAATTGAATAAAAATATTTTTTTGCAACTTTGATTGCTGCTTCGGTAGCTTCAGTGCCACTATTTTGAAAAATTACATAATCAGCAAAAGTTTTTTTTGCTAATTTTTTTGCCAAAAGTTCTCCCTCAGGAATTATAAAAGAATTTGATACATGCCAGAGTTTTTTTGCTTGTGAAGTAATGGTTTTTACTAATTCTGGATTAGCATGACCCAATGAATTAACAGCAATTCCTTGAACAAAATCTAAATATTTTATGCCATTGGAGCCTATCAGATAGCTACCTCTTCCGGTCTTAAAAGAAATTTTTTTTCTATTATAGTTTTTTGCTAAATAACTCATAAAAATTTTAATCTAATAATGTTTCTATAATTAAAATAAATAGATACAAGTTGAGATTGAAAAACTCAAAATTTTATACCTTTTAGATTTTTGTTAATAACTATAAATTTTTTGTTGTTTTTTCATCAATAAAAACTTTATATTGTGTTTTGTAAGAAATATAACACATTATATGGTTATTTATGAGCTGGACAGATGAAAAAGTTGCGAAATTAAAAGAATTATGGGGTAAAGGCAAAACTGCTAATCAAATAGCTGAAATTATAGGTGGGATAAGTAGGAATGCTGTAATTGGTAAAGCTCATAGACTTAACTTATCAGCAAAAATAAAAACTAGGACAGTAACTTCCAATCAAATGTTTGAAAGCTCTGAGGAGCAAAAAAATAGTAATAAATCTGGAAAAAGTAGAAGAAGCAGATTCAAGTCTTTGCTAATTGAAAAAAATTTTGAGCCTGAAAATCCAAAACAATTAGAAGAATTAGATGAAAATTCCTGTAAATGGCCAATAGGACACCCAGATGAAAAGTCTTTTTATTTTTGTGGAAGATCATCACTTAAAGATTTTTCCTACTGTAAACTTCACTTGCTTTATGCATATCAACCAAAAGGTAAAAAGGATGATACCTCTCAAAAAGAGGATGTTCCAGAGTTTATAGATAAAAAAATTCGAAGAGCTTAATTTTTTAATTTATAAAAAAATTTATTTTTTATTCGAGTTATATTTGTTAGTTGAAAATTCTCCACCATCTTTCCACATATAGCAATATTTTTTTACCTCAATATCAAATAAACGTATACTAGGAACACCAATCTCAAAGTTAGTTTTGTACTTTCCCGAAACAACATTGTCATATTTCAAAAGTCTTATTTGATCTCTTGTAAGTAACGGCTTAGGAAATAATTCAAAAAAACTTGCAGATAAATTTGCGAAAAAAACTGGAAAAGGTAATAAAATTCTTTTTTTTTCTATCAATTTAAGTAATTTTTTTAGGATCTCCTTCATGGAAATTTCCTCTGGTCCAACACACTCTATAATTTTTGACTCAATTTTATTTGTAATTACATGAAAAATAATATCCGTCAAATCATCACAATGAATAGGAGTAAATTTTGTTTTTCCATCGTAATAAAGTGGAAACAATGGCAATCTACTTAATAAAGTCATAAAATTTGTAGTGAAATTATCATCAATCGAATAAACAATTGAGGGTCGAAGTATTGTTGCCAAAGAAAAATTATTTAAGACATTTTTTTCTCCTTCGAGCTTACTTTTTGCATATTCAGAATCTACAGCATTGTTAATTCCTAATGCAGATAGATGGATAAATTGAGATAAGTTAAATTCTTTAGACAATTTTGATAACATTTGAGGAAATATAGAATGAATATTTTTAAATGAATTTCCCCCTTTTTTTTCATAAAGTATGCCTATAAGATTTATACATATGTCTGCTTTTTGAAAAAGCTTTCTAATTTTACCTTCATCAAAGATACTCGACTCTACAATATCAATGTAACCTGCATTTCCTTGAGTTTTAATTTTATAGCTATTTTGATGAATATTCCTTGTTACAACGATCACTCTATAGTTATTTTTAGTTAACTTCCTTATAAGATGTCTTCCTATTTGACCACTTCCGCCAAAAATTAGACAATTTTTTTCTTTCATATATATATGTTTAAAAATGAATATTGATATAAAACTTCATAAAAATGATTTACCAGATGATCTAAGTTTAGGCAATGTATTAGCTATCGATGGTGAATTTATGGGATTAAATGTTAAACGTGATCCTCTTTGTCTAATTCAAATCTCTACAGGTAATATGGATGCTCATATAGTACAACTGGATAGGTCAACATATAATGCTCCAAATCTAGTAAAAATTTTATCAAATAATGAAATTACAAAAATATTTCATTATGGGAGAGCAGATATGGCGCATATTAAACATTATCTTAAAATTGATATTGATAATATTTTAGATACTAAAATTGCCTCTAAACTCGCAAGATCTTATTCAGACAATCACTCTTTAAAAACATTAATTAAAGAATTTATTAATATAGATGTAAGTAAACAATTTCAAAATTCTGACTTTGGAGGAGAACTAAGTGCATCGCAACTTAAATATTGTGCAAATGATGTTATTTATCTTCATAAAATACATTCAGAATTAAACAAAATATTAGAGAGGGAAAAAAGATTATCTTTATATAAAGATTGTCTTAAATTTTTAAAAACTAGAGTTGAACTTGATCTTTCAATGTTCAAAGATGATATTTGGTCACATTAGTTAAATGAAAAATAATTTTAATATCATTGCTAGAAACGTAATTGAGCTTGAAATTAAAGCTCTTAAAAAGTTAAAAAAATATATCAACAAATCCTTTAATGAAGCAGTCGAAGCAATAGCTAATTGTCAGTCCAAAGTTATTTGTGGGGGTGTTGGAAAAAGTGGTCTTATTGCAGCAAAAATTGCTTCAACATTTTCTTCAGTTGGAACTCCATCATTTTCTATATCTGCTAATGACTGCTCTCATGGAGATCTTGGAAGTATAACAAAAAAAGATATTCTAATTTTAATAAGCAATTCAGGAAATTCAGAGGAATTAAAAAATATTATACAATATGCTAATAGATATAAAATTAAACTAATAAGTATTGTATCAAAAAAAAATTCAATTTTATATAAAAATTCAGATATAAAACTATTAATACCTGAGGTTCAAGAAGCTGGTTTTGAAATTGTTCCAACAGCAAGCACAAGTGTGCAATTATCAATTGGTGATGCACTTGCTATTTCAGTCATGAACTATAAAAAATTTAGTAAGCTTGATTTCAAAAAATTTCATCCTGCTGGAAGTTTGGGAAATAAATTAAAAACGGTTGAAGATCTAATGCTAGTGAAAGATAAAATTCCATTTATAAATGAAAATGAAAGTCTAAAAAAAGCAATTAAAATGATAAACTTAAAAAAACTTGGAGTTTTGATTGTTAGAAATAAAAGTTTAATGACATCAGGAATTTTTACTGATGGTGATATTAAAAGAGTTATACAAAAAAAAATTGATCTCGAAAAAAAGATTAGAAGTTTTATGAGTAAAGATCCAATTAGTATAGAAAAAGATACTTTAGCAGCAAAAGCATTAAATATAATGAATGAAAAAAAGATTACTTGCTTGTGTGTTTATAAAAAAGGTAAAGAAAGAAAAACTATAGGTATTTTACATATTCACAACATTCTTGCCTCAAGTATCAATTAAGTATGAAAAAAAAAGTTTTATTACAATTTTTTTTAATTTCAATTGTAATAATAAGTATTTTTATTTTTTTTAATAATTATATGAGTAAAGACCAAGATTTAGTTTCTACAGATATTAAGATTAACCAAGTGGAAGAGTCTAATAAAATTGAAGGAATCCAGTATTTTTCAAAAGATGTAAATGGGAATATTTATATTATAAAAGCTGAAAATGGCTTAATGATTAATCAGCAAGTTGATGAAAAAAATCAAAATTTAATCCACTTATTTGATGTGAGTGCAATAATAAATTTTGATAATGATAATGAAATACTAATATATTCAGATGAGGCTATATATAATAATGACAATTATGACACTGAATTTATGAAAAATGTAAAAGTAACCTACAAAAACCACAAACTTTCTTGTAAGAATCTTTTGGCCAAATTCTCAGAGAATTATGCAATTTTATCAGGAAATTTAATTTACTCTGACTTATTAACAAAATTATATGCTGATCAAATGGAAATTGACTTAATTTCAAGATCTTCTAAAACTTCAATGTATAATAAAGAAAAAAAAGTAAAAATTACCCATATTAATAATGGCACTGATTAAAAAATTTAGAATTAAACAATTTAAAAATAAAAAACCTTTAGCTAAAATAGATAAAGTTTCTTTGTCATATGACAAAAGACAAATATTAGACAATATTAGTTTTGAACTTAACGCTGGAGAAATAGTTGGTTTATTAGGACCAAATGGTGCAGGAAAAAGTACAATTTTCAATCTTCTAATTGGTCTTATCAAGCCTGATTTTGGAAAAATTATCATTGAAAATACTGATGCAACTAGTTTTCCAATTTATTCTAGAGCAAGAAAATTTAATATTGGTTACGTTCCACAATATGGAGGTTATTTTCATGATCTTACATTATTAGAAAATTTAAAAGCTGTAGGTGAAATTGTATTAAAAAATGAGAGGGAAAGAGAAGCAAAAATTAATAGCCTAATATCAAAGTTTGCTTTAGATAACGTCCAAGAAATCAAAGCTAAATTTTTGTCAGGAGGCCAAAGAAGAAAATTAGTTATTTGTATGGCTCTACTTGGGGACCCAAAAATTTTACTGTGTGATGAAATATTTGCTGCTTTAGATGTTTTAACTATTCATATGTTAAAAGAGATTTTAGTTAATTTACAAAATGAAAATCCAAAAATATGTATAGTAATTTGTGAACATCAAGCAAGAGAGCTTTTGTCCATTGTTGATAGAGCATTAATTTTATCTAATTGTAAGATTATTGCGGAAGGTTCACCAAATAATCTTATAAAAAATGAAAAAGCGAAATCTCAATATTTTGGTGATTTTTTTTAGTCTCAAAAAATAAGATATTTTTTTAAATGAGTAAAATACTTAAAATTAACAGATTAATAAATCCTTTTAAAAAAACTATATCTGTAGAAGGAGACAAAAGTCTCTCAATTAGATGGGTTTTAATTTCATCTTTATCGAAAAAAAAATCAATTGCTTCAAATCTTCTTAAATCTGAGGATGTAATGAGTGCAATTGAGTGTATTAAAATTTTAGGTTCAAAAGTATATTTTAAAAAAAAAAGATGTGAGATTATCGGAACAGGTCTTAAATATAATATTAAAAAAGATTTAACTTTAAATGCTGGAAATTCTGGGACACTAGCAAGATTAATTCTTGGATTATTAATAAATTCTCAAAAAAAAATAAAACTAATTGGAGATAAAAGTTTATCAAAAAGAGATTTCTCTAGGATTACTGAGCCCTTAAAAAGATTTGGTGCAAAATTTGAGACAAATAAAAAAACTCTTCCAATAAGTATTTTGGGAATTCAGAAACCTAAACCAATTAATTATTATGAAATAAGGGGCTCAGCCCAATGTAAAACTGCAGTAATGTTAGCGGCTTTAAAATCTAAAGGAACTACTTATATAAAAGCTAGAAAATCCAGAGATCATACCGAACTATTATTTAATCATCTTAATCTTCCAATAATAATTAAAAAAAACAAAAAATATGATTTCATTAAAATCCAAGGAACAGAAAAAGTTAAATCTTTAAATTATAGAATTCCAGGAGACATAAGCTCTAGTGCTTTTTTTATAGTTTTAACTCTACTTTCAAAAAAATCAAAGCTGCTTATAAAAAATGTTAATGTAAACCCTTCTAGAGTTGGTATAATTAAAATACTTAAAAAAATGGGTGCCTCAATAAAGATTTTAAATGAAAAAAAATATAAAGGTGAAATGATTGCAGATATTTTAGTAAAAAGTTCAGGAAATTTAAAAGGGATAAATTGTTCAGATAAATATAATAGTAGTGCTATAGATGAGTTTTTAGTTATTTTTTTAGTTGCTGCTAAATCTAAGGGTATTTCTTACTTTAAAAACTTATCTGAACTTAATCAGAAAGAAAGCCCAAGACTTAAATGGGCATCAAAGATATTAAATTTAATTGGTATAAAAAATGTTGTTACAAAAAGTTCTATTAAAATATATGGAAAACCTAATCACACAACTAAAAAAAATATCATAATTAAAAACTATCTGAAAGATCATAGAATATTTATGATGAGCACAATTGCTGCATTAACATTTGGTGGAAAGTGGAAAATTAATGATCTTAGCTCAATTAATACCTCTTTTCCCTCCTTTTTAAAAACATTAAGGAGTATTGAAAAATAAATCGAAAATACTTAAGTAAAATCAACTAAATATTTTAAGATTAACTATTGATAAATTTGGCAAATTTCAGTAGAAGGTCATGCTTTTAAATTTGATAAGCAAATATTACTAATGGAAATATATAAAGATCTAAATAACCCGCAAACAAAAGAGTTTGAACAACTTTTAAATAATCAATTATCAAAAGTTCAGATAGAAGAGGGAAAAATAATTGATGGTAAAATAAACAAAATTACAGAAAAATTTGTCTTTTTATTTGTTGAAGGTTTAAAAAGTGAGCCAGTTTTAGACATTAATGAGCTAAAAAGCATGGGACTTACAGACAAATTAAAAATTGGTGAAACAATTCCAGTATTACTAGAAAAAATTGAGGATAAGAATGGAGAAGTTTTAGTTTCTGCTAGCAAAGCTCTTAAAATTAAGGGATGGGATAAACTTGTAGAGGCCTATGAAAAAAAAGAACCTATCATGGGTAAAATTACCTCAAAATGTAAAGGTGGTTGTATAGTTGAACACGTTGAGACTGGTTCACTTATGTTTTTACCAGGATCTCAAATTAGCGATAAGCCTCTAAAAGACATAAGTCACTTAATGAATGAACCTCAAAAATTCGCTCTAATAAAACTTGATAAGGTGAGAGGTAATGCCTGTGTATCTAGAAGAGAAATTATCTCATCATTTAAAAAAGAGGATAAAGCAAAAATAATAGAAAAATATAAAGTTGGAGATATTATTAAAGGAGCTGAAGTAAAAGGTTATAGTACTTTCGGATGTTTCTTCAATGTAAATGGTGAATTAGATGTATTGGTTCATTTACAAGAAATATCATACTCTAGAGTTAATCATCCAGATGAGGTTTTTAATATTGGTGAAAAACATGATCTCAAAGTGATATCAGTCGATAAAGAAAAGTTGCAAGTTGGATGTTCTGTTAAACAACTATCACCAGATCCTTTTGAGCATGTCGAAAATTATGAATTAAATAAAAAATACAAAGCCAAAGTAGTTAAAATTATGGACTTCGGCGCCTTTTGTGAATTAGAGCCTGGTCTAACAACTTTGCTTCATTCCAGCGAGCTCAGTTGGAGTAAAAAAAATATATCTGCAAAAAAAATGTTTAAGATTGGGGATGAAATAGATTGTGTAATTACAGAGATAGATAAAGAAAAAAGAAGAGTTGCAATTTCACATAGATTAACTCAAGAAAATCCTTTTGAAGCTTTTGAAAAAAAATATCCAGTTGGAACAATTGTTGAGGGTGAAATATCAAATA
>MDTB01231924.1_pt1 | contig 10773 bp, 8 predicted proteins | sample 811161 | NCBI WGS metagenome assembly MDTB01 (sample SAMN05326650, study PRJNA326480) | marine metagenome | isolation source: seawater | place: Mediterranean Sea | collected 2009 | reverse complement strand
TTAAAGTTAAAAGTATTAGTATAGACGAAAGGGATTCTTTACTAGATAGTGTTGAATATCAGTTTAATGATGATGGCACTTCAAGAGGTGTAAAGATGATGCATTCCACTATGACTAAATGGATTAGAACATGTATTGTAGATTCATCTGATGATTTTATTAAGAGTTTATCACTAGAAGATAAAACTAAAATTTTTACTGAATTACAAGGTATGTTTTTTAAGGGGGAAGAAAAAGCCTCCAAGTAGAACTTAATGTCTTAGGGCAAAGCTGTGGAGGCTGTCCTTATCATAAATTTCCCTACTATGCTATCCCACCTATACTAATAGATGGAAAAAGAGATTCTATTTATTTTAAAAACAAACAAGATGTCTGGAATGTTGTAGATTTATTAATAGAGGAAGTATATGAAAGTAATAGAAAAGGTAAAGAGTTTGATGTTGCAAGGTCAATCAATGCTCAATTACCTTTTTTTTCATGTACCAACTTCTTTATTGATGATGAAATTCAAAAAGACATTCAAAGATATATCTATTGCAAGGATAATAATGTGCCTCCCTATGAGGGAGCATATGGTGATCAACCTGCTTTATGGGTTGAAACCTATTTTTTAATAAAATCAGCTTTTGCTAAAAAAGAAAAGTCAATGATTGACAAAACTAAAGAGAAGAAATAATGGCAACAGAAACATTAACCATAAATTTTAAAGCAAGTGGCGATAAAGCATTAATAGATGCCTTTAAGGGTATTGCTAAGGCACAAAAAGTAGTAACTGCAGTAGCTAAAAAGAATGATAAAGCTACTAAAAAATTGGTTCATACAGTTAGGAATGCTAGTCCTGCCTATCAAAAACTAACAGCACAAATACAGGCAACAGGAAAAACCTTTAAAGATATTGGAATTAGTAAAGATGTTGCTACAAAGGCAGCATTAGGCAATAGAGTTGCTATAGAAAAATTAAGAAATGCATATAAAAAACATACTGCTCAAACTAGGATACTTGGAGGTGCATTCTCTGTTCTTCGTTCTAAATTACTTATATTTAGCTTTGGTGCTGGTTTAGCAAGTAAAGCAATATTAGATCAAGTAAAGGCTTTTGGTGTACAACAAGATAGTGTTGAAAGATTAGCTGTTGCATTTGGGCAAGATGGAGCAAGAGCATTAGATGATTATTCATCTGAGCTTCAAAAAGTAACTACATTTGGTGATGAGGTGACTAATGTAGCTATGGCTACTATTGGTATGTATGGTGCAAGTGCAGAAGCTACTATGAAACTTACAAAAGGCACAATGGATTTAGCTACTGCATTAGGTATGGATTTAGTAGGTGCTTCTCAACTTGTTGCTAAAACTATAGGTAGTAGTACAAATGCATTATCAAGATATGGAATTACTATAGATGCTACTGCTTCTCAAGAAGAAAAAGCAGCTCAAGCTACAGCAGAATTAGAAAGAGTTTTTGGTGGTTTAGCAGAAGCAATGGCTAGAACAACTCAAGGTCAAATTACACAAGCACAAAATGCTTTAGGTGATTTACAAGAAGTTGTAGGTGGATTATTAGCACCTACAGTAGTATTTTTTGCAAAAGCATTAAAACTTATGGCAGAGGCTTTACAGAATCCAATTATACTTGGAGCAGCAGTAACATTTTCATCTATAGCACTATCTACAGCACTAGCAAGTGCAGGTGTTACAGGATTTACAGCAGCCACAAAACTTGCTACAATAGCACAAACTGCATTTAATGTAGTTGCTAAAGCAAATCCTTATGTATTATTAGCTTCTGTTCTACTTGGTGTAGCTGCTGCTGTTGGAACTTATATGGTTGGAACAAGGGAACTTACAGCAGAGCAGAAAAAACAAATAGAAGCAGCAGAAGCTGCAGCAAAAGCAGAGGAAGAAGCAAAAAAAGCAGCAGAGGATTATGCAAAGTCACTTGAAGATGTTGAAAAAAGTTTAGAGAAAAAAATAGCATTATTAAAAGCTAGTACAGAGATTGAAAAGTTTGCTATTGAAAATGATATAAAACTAGCAGATGTTAATGAAGATTTGTTTAATGAGTATCAAGCCTTAAATGCTGAACTAAAAGAAGAAGAAAGGCTTCAGAAGTTACTTGTTAGTGCCTATAATAGCACCTTACAGGCTAAAATATTAAATTTAGAAGCAGATGTTCATGAATTGCAAATTAGAGAGTTAAATGGCGAATTAAAAGACAAAGAAATAGAGGGGCTAAGAAAGTTAGAAGAAAATCTTTATAAACTTTATAAAGCACAGACAACTGTATCTGAAGGAACTGAAGAGCTAACATCTCTTACACAACAAGAAGTTGCATTATTTAATGAGTTTGCAGAATTATTAACTAATGTTGCTGATCGTAGAATAGAATCATTACAACAAGAATTTCAAGCTAGATTAGAAATATCTAATGCTACTATATCTCAAATAAATCAAGAAAAAGATGCAGAATTAGCAGCTATAGATGATATTTATGGTAGAAGAGCTTCTACACATGCTAAAAGATTAGAATTAGAAAAAGAAACTATTGCAAAGCATAAAGAAAGAGTAGATGCTGAACTTGCAAATCAAGAAAAATTAAGAAAAGAAACTAATAAAGCATTAGTAAAACAATTTAGAATGAAGCAATCAGCAGATATAGCAGGTACAATTATAGCCACACAAAGGTCTTATATGGAAACTTTAAAACTAGGGGGTGGATTTTTTGGTATTCCTTTAGCTAAAATAGTATTAGCACAAGGTGCATTGGCAGTTGCAGCTATAGCATCTCAAAAACCACCTAAAATGGAACAAGGTGGACTTATTGGTGGAAGAAGGCATTCACAAGGTGGTACTATGATAGAAGCAGAACAAGGTGAATTTGTAGTAAATAGGAATGCAGTACAAACAGTAGGACTTGAAACATTAAATAGAATAAATCAAGGGCAATCTCAAAGAAGCATAAACATTTCCTTTCAAGGTAATGTAATGTCAAAAGATTTCTTAGAAGATGAAGCTATACCTCAAATAAAAGAAGCATTAAGAAGAGGTGGCGACATTGGAGTTAATTAATGATAGATTTATCTTCATATAAAGGATTTGAACTAGATATAAAATCTAGGACAGTATCGGCTTATCCTTTAATTATTATTGGCAAAGACACAGACAATCCTATCTATATATCAAGTGTAAAGGAAACATTGGCTGATAATGGAGTTACTTTAAAATTTAAAGATTATAATTTAAAAATATCCAACATCAAAGAATCTCTCAATGTAAAAGCACATACAATAAAAATATCTAATGTAAGTGTTTCTTTAAGTAATCCTGGAGATATTAATTCAAAACTATCAGACACATTTATAAACTTAATAAATACTAATGTTGAAATTTATTATAAAACACAATCATGCAAAACATTGCAAGATTGTTTACCATTATTTAAGGGTTTAATTAGAAGATATGACCATAGTTTTAATACTATAGATTTGGTAATAGAAGATTTAACAGATAGTACCTTTCATAAAGATGTTCCTATAGCAAATCTTGGTACAAGAAAAGAATGTTTTAGCAAGAAATATTTTAATAAATATATTCCTATAGTATATGGAAGTGTAGATAAATCACCTATGATACCATATGTTGATAATGTAGGCGATCAAGGTCAATATTATATTTCATTAATTGCAGATGATGTAGAAGATGTTACTAGGTCAGGTAGAAATTTATCTATATATGGATTTGGTGATTCTGAATTAAATCCAGAAGATAGAATACTTCCTACAGGAGCAACAAATGGATTAGAAACAAATCATCCATTATACATTTATAAAGGTGATTATTTTAAAGTTTTACAAAATTATGAACATTCACTACATGATGTGGGTATGATTATTGATCCTAATACTGGATTAAATGTAGAAGCAGTTATATACAATGATCCTGAGCAATATAGAATAGATTCAAGTGGAAATTTTTTAAGTATTAGAAAAAAATATGCAAGTGGATATTTCCAAAACCCACCTGCAACAAATGAATTACAAGCATTTAAAGTTCATCATCCCAATCAGTTAGAAATCATGAGAACTGATTTAGAAGTTAATCCTGAAGGTATTGTAGGTTTACAAAGTAGTGTTATAAATATAGACACAAGTGTTTACAGACCAGAAGCATCTTTTGATACTAAAGAAAAACCATCTTTATTTTTTGATGACATAGTATCTAATGAATTTGATACTTACTCTGAAATACCATATAATGAGTTGAATTTAGAAGATATTGAAGAAGGATTAGAAGAATTTGAGGTAAATGGTTTTGAAACTAGTAGGATAGACGAAGTTGGAGGAATTTATTACCCTAATGATAGTGTGGATGGTACAATTGCACATGCACGAATGAATTTTTTATGGACAATTCCAGGTTGGATTATAAATAATGCACATTTGTTAAATTCTGTTGATGCATTAGAGTCAGTTAGATTTGTTTCATTGCCATCAATACATCATATAAAAGAAAAATTAATAGATTATATTAATGATTTTTCCAATGGAATTTTGAGTGAATTTGGTGAAAGCGATATACTTTTAAATACTTCATCAACACCTATAGAAATAGTTCCACAATATCAAGCAGATGCAATGTTTGCAAATTCTTGGGCAGAATCTAGTGGTATTTCTACAACTGTTGAGCAACAAGTTGCAGCTTATTCAGCAGCTACTGGTCTTGCTACTGATCAATACCCTCTTGCACCTGCATTATCACCATTTCCTATGTTAATAAATGAAGATGGAAGCCTTTTAGGAGGTAATCAAGTAACATCTGCTAATACTAGTCAGCTTAATTTTTATTTTATGGGGTATAAAGATGTAACACAAGAAGTAACTATTGATCCTATTACTGGATTATATGTTGAAGGCTATACAGAAGAGTATTCTTCTTCACCATCTCCATCTATATCGCATAAATATTTTGACTCTGAAAATCCTAAGAACAATTTAAGAGTGAGAACTTATGAAGCAAATTGGAATGGAAATCATAACGAACATAATTATAATATAACATTTCAACAATTTATACAATTTGGTAATAGAAAAATATTATCAGGTGGTTTAAGTGAAGGAACAACACCTGCTAAATTTCCAACAACTATATTTAAATTTAAATTAGATGAGAATCATCCTGGCAATATTCATGGATACACACATATTTATGTAGGGCAATGGATTGAAGAAACAATGGGTGCTTATCAATCTAATTTTATTGATACCGAAAATAATTTAAAAATTAAATGGATTAATTTGTGGAATGATAGCGACTATGATGTAGATTCTTTGTACAATTCTATAGATGAATTTCCTGTGTATACACCAAAACAATTGACACATAAAACCTATGCACAAAATGATTTTAATTTAACAACAAAATATATATGTGATTGGAATGGAATTTCATTAACAGAATCAATGACAGGAGCTAATCAAAATGCTATAGTTTCAAATGAGGCTTATGGTGGTGGTTTTTATGGTAATGGAGAGCAAGGTCAAACAAGACAAGATTATATTTGTGAAAGTTATATAGATAATGAGCCTGGTGCAAGTTGGTTTATATATATGGATGATGATATAACTGCTGATAGAACTGGAACTAATCTTCCATTAAATGAAAATATAGGCGAACTTAATTTAGGTTTTCAATCTTACAATGGTACTAAAGTTCCTAAAAAATGTTTGATACCAATGAATCATTTAGCAGAATATACAAGCCTTATGGGTTCTGATAATTATGCTGTTTTTGGATTAAACACAGGTGTTGTTTCTCTTTTTGGTGACAACAAATCTAGTGAAACTGTTATTGCAGGAGATATTGATAATGCTGAGAAAAGATTAAGTTTATTATTTCCTTTTTCTGACATATCTAATACAGATGTTATAGAAGATGAAACAAACATGTATATTTATGGTAAATTAAAATTATATATAGATGCAGACGATCAAAATGATTCTTTAATTGTAAATTCTATGACAAGTTCCGATAATTTATTAGTACAAGCATTACCTGCTAGTGGAGAATCAGAATCAAATATTAATTTTAATGTACAGAATGTTGGAGATAGTAGTATAGACCTTATATCTGTAAATGGTAGTGAAAATGATTTTATTTCAGGAAATGAAAGGTTATGGCAAACAATAAATGATTCAGAGCAAGAAGGAGTATTGGAAGACAATGAATATCTTTCTTTAGATAGTTATTTAATGGCAGAATGGTCAAATCCTGACGATTTTAATGCCCTTGCTTTAAACTATAGGGTTTTTGGAAATGTTAATGCAAAAGCACAAATTTCTACAGATATTCATAGTTTTGGAATAATTCAATTTTCTATTTTTGAAAAAGCACTAGATGGCAATCTTTATGCAGATGTTTTTGGAAGAGCCAATAACCCTGAAGATGTAGTAGCAAATAATTTAAAATATACATATGAAAATTTAAATTCTGGATTTTCCTTAATTAAAAAACCATCAGATATTATATATCATTTTATAGAAAAAGAATTAGAGCAAATTGATGTAGTTAATAGAGATTCATGGCTTGAATCAAGAATTGATAGTATATTAGATGAAATGTCTTTTACTATAACTAATAAAATAAATTCAAAAAAACTCATAGAAGATATATGTAAAAATACATCTTTATATCCTAAGTTTTCTAATGATGGACAATTTTATTTTAAACAAATTAAAAAAACATATAACTCATCAGATATAACCATTAAACAAAATGATGTTATTTCATTTAACTTTACAAGAACACCAATAGAAGATGTGGTTACTATGGCTAATGTTAAGTATAAAAAAGATTATGAATCTAAATCTTTAACTAGACAAACAGGATTTTGTGATGCACATGATTTTTATGGAAATGGTGATAATGGTGCTATTTGCTTAAAAGAAAATAATAATCAAGTAAGTGGATATGATTACAACAGTATGCAACTAACTAGAACTAGTAATATTTTAAATTTTGAATCTCATTATATAAGAAAATATAGTGAAGCACAAAAACTAAGAGATTACTTGTTAAAACTAAATTGCAATCAACATACAATTATTAAATGTACTCTTCCTATAAAATATATAAATTTAGAAGTAGGAGATATTGTTGAATTTGACAAATTATATAATAACACAAAAGCATATGGCGAAGATTATACTAAGAATAATACAAGAAACAATCAAGAAATATATAAATATTTTATAGTCACATCTGTACAAAAGTCAATGAAAGGGATTGCAATAGAGTGTTATCAGCTTCACAATTTAACTAGTAATTTTTTCCCTGGTTTAGGTAGTTTATCAAGAAGAAGTGAATTAGGAATATATGGAGCTATAGTTGAAGAAGGTGAAACAGAATTATTTGGAGAGCAATATCAATATACATTAATTCCAAATGGACATTTTACATTTGATGATATTGCTATTTTTGAAAATATAGTTGCAAATGATGTAAATTATATGACATCATATCAAAAAAGAAATGCTGATATAAATGGTAATGGTTCTATAGATCAATATGATTTAAATAATATTATAGCACTATTTACACCTATACTTATAGATGATGATGTGGATGAAGGTATATCAGAAAATATTACTTTAGGCGACATAACTGGAGATGGCATAGTTAATGTAACAGACATAATTGCATTAGTTAATTATATTATAGGAGCTGGTGATTTAGAAACATCTCAGTTAATTGCAGCAGATTTAAACGATGATAATATGTCAAATGTTTCAGATGTGGTGGCAATTGTAAATCAAATTTTAGGACAATAAATGTATATTAAATTAATAAAAGCATTAAGAAAAACGACAAAAAGTAATTCAATAAGAAAGAATGTTACTTATAATGCTAACTTAAATGTTTTAGACAATGAAATAGAATTAGAAATGAATGGCATTGTTTCAACAATGTTATTACAATTTCAAGGTGCAGTTTATTTTCAAAAACTTTTACCTACAACTACTAGAGTTAAATATTCAAAAAATACATTACTTATAACTAATTTATTTAGAAATAGATTTGATAAAACTATCTTTAGTTATTATGGTGATTTAAAAATAACACATTGCAGAATTATAAACTTTAATGGTGAATCTGTTATTCCAACTATAAATAATAGGCAGCAAGAATCTATTATAGATTCATCTAGTACTGGATTTGAAGATGATACTTTAATTTTATATGATGATAATCAAAAAGACATTCAAGCAAAATCATCAAGAGGTGTTTCTGGTAATTATGTGACTCAAGAGGGTTTTGAAAAAATATCTAATAAAGCACAAACAAGAAAAAAAGCTAATGAAGCTAAGAGGGTATTAAAAAGAAGTATATCAAATTTATATAACAAAATAGTAGAAAATGCTAATTTAACTGCACCAAAATCAGAGGTTGCAAGACCAACAGGGACTACTATAAAAGCTCCACCTAAAGCACCAGCAAGAGCAGAAACTAGTGGTAGCAATGTTGGTAGATCAGAAAGAAGGAAGGAAGGATATTAATGGCTTATCAAAAAATAAAAACACCAAGATTTTATATTGATTACTTATCTTATTGGAAGATGTTAGGGTTGATAGATGATATTACAATGTTACATGATGGGGAATTTGAAATTGATAATATTTTAGATTTAAACCCTACAGAAGTTTCGAAGTTTTCAGGAGTATCAGAAGAAAATGGATACACCATACAAATAACTTTAAATAAAGATTTATCATACAATGATTTATTTCCAACACATACAGATAATGGTTTTGTTGGTTTATTAGGTCATAATATATCTACACCAGATAGTGGTGATTATGCTGTTAAAGTTGCCTTTAGGAATATTGCAGATGATGATGATACAGCTATAGGAGCTTTTTCAGTAAAAGAAATATCTAATCCTTCAATTTTAAACTCTGAAGTTCATGAATACAATGAGCATACACAAATAAGCAAAAAGGGATGCACTTTATATAAAGCAAAACCTAATGATTATAGTGATGAAAGTTTAACATTTAATACTATTTTGTTAAAAATAAAAAAAATGGATGCTAATGAAACTACAGGTGTTATAGAACCTGTAGCTGCACATGGGGGCAATTTTAATATAAATTCTTTTTGTATGGGACACTATTATGATATGACTAATAATCCTGATTTAAATGTTAAGGTTACAACAGAGTTTGATGGTTTTGATGTTACAAATACATTAGGTGGTTCAACTATAACTAACATTAGGTATATGGGTGCTCCATATTGGTCTGATTATGATGGCAATGATTTAGAACCCTGGGCAGTTGGTGAAAGTTCTGGATATTCAAAAAGAAATGGAAGAAAATCTTGGCAACTTAAATTTAGTTATGTAGATCAAAAAGATTTAATATCATCAAACTATATGTCTAATACTTATGCTGAAAACACATCTTCTTATGATTCTGGAGATATATTAACATCAGTAGATGGTGAAACTGAAGATACAGGGTTTTTTCACACAATAGATTCAGATGAATCTTTTTCATCAAGAGTTTTAAATCGTATTGGAAATGGTCAAAGATTTATATTTCAACCAAATAAAGATGAAAATAACCCATCTGATTTTTACATTGCAATGCTTGATCAGGATTCTGTTGTATTAGACCAAGTCGCTAATGGTGTTTATAATATTTCTTTGACAATAAAAGAAGTTTGGTAGTTACCATAAAGGATTATTCTTTATAGCTGCTCTTCTTTTTTTATTGAATTTATTTACTTGCTTTGCTATACAAGGTCTACATTTTTTCATATAACCTGCATATGATGAGTATCTTACCCTATTTTCCTTAGTTATTTCAGTTTTACATATGTTGCATAGCCCATGGTCTTTTTCGCTTGTTTTTGCAGGGAATCTGCTTGTTTTTAAATACTTCATATTGTATTCCACCTAATTTTATAACATAATTTATTATCATATCTATGTGAATCATTTAGATTCATAGTTTCACATGAGGGTAATACATTTAATAAATCGTTATGTGTTGTTAGTTTTATCTCATTTCTTGCTTTAGAATAAAAACAATAATGTACTGGCATTATTTTATTCCAAAACTTATATGCATTAAAATCTTTTTCTTTTAATTTTACATTATTTACACATCCTTTAACCTCTACTAAACAAGTTATATTGCCCATTATTATATAATCAGGTGTGCATCTAATAAGTTTATTAACCTTCCAAAACTTATTTCCAAATGGATGATTATCAATTCCAAACTTGTAAAACATAATATCATTTGATTTGCAAAAAGCCTCAAACTTAGATTCTGCTTCATTACATTTGATTCTAGCATTAAAACCTTCTTTATGATTTGGCATCTTTTTCTCTCGCTTTTTCAAATAACCAATCTTCATATCTAATCAACATTAAAACCTCACCTCTATCTTGTTTAAATACTACAGCATCTACTTCATCTGATGGTATTAAATACTTAGGTAATGTTTTTCTAACTTTTGCTTGAATTTTATAATCATTTACAAGGCAATCAACTTCTGGATGTTCACCTAAAGCCATACCATTGCTGCCCCAGGCTCTTTTAGCATCTAAACCTCTGTCTTTAGCTTTATCAACTATTTCTCTTTCAAACCTATTGCCTTTTTGTTTACTTGGGTGTGACATTTGCTCTCCTCTTTTAGTTTCTTATTAAATCTTATAATTGCTTCTTTAGAATCTTTAATTATTTTTTTTATTTTTCTTTTTTGACATTC
>MDTB01196561.1_pt1 | contig 10773 bp, 4 predicted proteins | sample 811161 | NCBI WGS metagenome assembly MDTB01 (sample SAMN05326650, study PRJNA326480) | marine metagenome | isolation source: seawater | place: Mediterranean Sea | collected 2009 | reverse complement strand
TTGGTTTGATATTTTGAAGGGATTAGGTTTTAAGAGCATAGCAAAATTACATGGCAAAACACAAAGAACAGATAGAGAGAGAATCGTTAGTTTATGGAAGAAGGGGGAGTTGGATATCGTGGTAGGAACCTCTGCTTTTGGATTAGGTATAGATTGTCCATTTGCTAGAAGTATAGTTCATGCCTGTATACCAGAAACATTAGATCGTTTTTATCAAGAAGTAGGCAGAGCAGGCAGAGATGGTCGGGCATCGATTTCACTTATTTGCCCATCTGAGGGAGATAAAGTAATAGCTAAGGAACTTAATTCAAAAAAGGTATTAACTGTAAAAAAGGGTTTAAAGCGTTGGCGTAAGATGTTTTCCGAGAAAGAACTATCTCAAAATAAGAAGCCTGGCCTGTTTTTAGTTAGAATAGACACTCCACCTGGTTATGAAGTCGATGACATCGATATGGAAAATAGACTTAACACAACTTGGAACTTGCGGACTCTAATCTTAATGCAACGCGCACAGCTTATAACAATGACTGGGCTTATTGAATTCAGGGAAAATGAGGGAGGTGAATGGCATGAAATTGAAATAATTGAAGAAAACCATTCTTCCGCAAAGAAATGGTTGGATGTAGTAGAGCCTATTAGAGCGGTTATAAAAAAAGGAAACAAAATCAATCTTTTATTGATGGAAAAGTTTCTAAAGGATAAGGAGTGCCCTAATAATTTTTTTGTAGAGTTATATGGTGAACAGAGGGTGGTTAAAAAATGCAGCAGATGCAATAAGTGTCGACATGAAACATTGCATAAGAAAGAACAAAAAAATTATAGAGAGCCAGGCCTGAATTTCAAAAATAAAATCGATGATAAGTTAGATCTGTTGTTAGGAGGAACAACAAATCTTTGGGTTTTTTTTGAGAAAGACGAACTGACCTCTCGTATAAATAGAGATTTAAATAAAAGTTTTAAAGAGATACAAAAACTGGGTGTTGGAAAATTAGTTTTTTTTGGACTTCCTTCCCTCTTTGAGAAAGATACTATTACACAATTTGCAAAAGACGCCGTTTTTTTTATTTCCTATGTAGATAGAATAAGTCAATCTCTACTATCCTTACCTTCTGGTCCGGAGATCATAATAGTTGGAGGTGATAAAAAACTTCAGCCTAGAAATGTGGTTGGTAATCCAACTAGACCAAGGGTTTTCATAACCGAAAAAAATCATATAATGACAAATGGGGATAGACTAGAAAGAGACTTCAAGGGAAGAAAAATGAAAATATGTCGGTTTATTGATATTATGACAGAAAACAAGGTATGAAATGATGATTATTTTGGATTGAGTATATGAGCATTATATCTACCGCAGCAGCAGTTCCTAGTAGGCTTTTCGCTATCTATATGGCGGTCATAGAAAGTGATCGTGAGATTAGTTTAGAAGAGTTAGAACATGCAATGACCCCAAAATCTTTAATAAAAAGAGAGAATAGAGGAGATAAGACGTCTCTTTTCAAAGACAGTTTTAGAGAGGCCAAAAAACTAACTCTTGTAGAAGAAAATAATGGGATGGTGACGGTCAATAAAAATGCAATAGGTAGTGGTGAACAGGATTTAAAGTTTATTTTTAGAAAGTTTTTAGAAAATATGATTTTTAATCCCAAATTAAATCAAGACACTCAACAGACCAGCTTTGTTAAAGCCCTTTCTTGGTTCCTATCACAAAATCCACTTTTGCCTTTAAATTTCAAAGAGGGTCCTGCCAAGGCAGTTATAAAAGATTTAGGTCCTGGCAAAGAAAAAGAATTAGAGTTAGGAAATGAAAATAGGGCTCAAAACTTTTATTATTGGGCTCGCTATTTTGGGTTTGCCAATTTTATGGGTGTAGAAGAAAATCGAGTAGTTTACCCTGATCCAACTACTATAATAAAAGAAAACTTACATGAGATTTTTCAAGAGAAGAAAGAGTTATCAATTGAAAGTTTCTTTAAAAAACTTTCTAACTTTTACCCTGTTTTTGAAAAAGGTGTGGAAAGAGAAACTATAAATAATCTTTTTAAGGAAAAGAACGAAGACGCTATATCCTTCTCTTCTAGTTTTGCACTAGAACGTCTTGAACGGATGAAAATCATAGAACTTAAAAGCCCGAGTGATAGTGAAGTAAAAATTTTGTGCTCTGGAATAAAAAGCAAGTCTCGTACTTGTAGTCATATAGCTTTAAGATCGGATTGAGAAATGCGAAAATATCTTTGTTGGGATCCAAATCTAGTAAGTAAGGTTATCGATTCAACTGCTGAAGACTATAGTGATGAATTTTTTCGCGCAGTACATTGCGATTGGGATTTAGTTTTTTCCGATCCTGTAGGCAAGAATTTCTCTGACATCCAAGAAAATCATTACCATCCTATCACTATGAGTGCATTTAAGGACCAATTTTTAGATGAAAATAGGAACTTTTTCCTAGCTACAATTTTAGGAGACTCCGGATCAGGAAAGTCGCATCTTGTTCACTGGTTAAGACTTAACATACCGGAGGATGATACAAGGGTTGTGATCAATGTGAAAAAGCAGAATACCAACCTTGTAGAGATTGTTAAAATGATTATCAACCAATTGCCAAGCGCGAATAGGGAAAACTTTTTGCAAAAATTAGAGCAAAGTGAGAACGATGCACCAGACAAAGAGAAGAAAAAAATAAGATTGCTTAATCAACTTGGCGAAGAAATTTTTGCAGAAAGAGTTAATGAAGAAACTAGTGAATTAGAAAGTGAACTCATAAAAGGTCTGCCTGATTTATTGGGTGATCCGAACTTGAAGAAAAAATACTTTCTGAAAGAGGGATCAGTTATCTCCGATTTAGTCGAACATACTTTTGAAAGGTCAAAAGATCATATTGATAAGGATAGTGATGAGGTTGAGAGAAGACGATTCACTAACGAAGATCTACCAAGTGGTGGATCAGATTACTCTGAAGCATCTAAAGAAGCAAGGGAAGCAATAGAGATTATTCAATTGAATGAGAAGGAAACAATTCCAATAGCATTAGATATTATTAATCGTAATTTAGATAAGGCTATACAGAGAACTATAAAATTTTCTGGTGATAGTGTGATTGCTCTATTCACCCAGTTACGGCAATACCTAAAAAATCAGGGTAAGGAATTAATTTTACTTGTAGAAGAGTATGCCAGATTACGAGGCTTAGATCTCCCTTTTGAAGACGCAATGATTGATAAGGGTAAACAAACTGGACTTTGTACACTGCGAATAGCACTTGCTTTGACTACTGGATACCTGAATACGTCTAAGTCAACTGTGTATAGAAGAGCTACAAAAATAGTCAATATGGATAAATCTGCAGGAATGAATTCTAACGAACCAATGAATATTTCTCTCGAGAAGTTTGCATCTCGTTATATGAATGCCGTCCGCCTGGGAATGGATAAGATTATAGACTGGAACAAAACTGCAGAAGTCGGTGATACCACCCCCAGTGCATGTAAAAATTGTGTGCATGAGAGTGAATGTCACCGAATTTTTGGTAAAAATGAAGATTATGGTTTGTACCCACTAGACCGAAAATCACTTTGGAACCTAGCCCAAAAAGTTGATGTTTCGATGCCAATGAATTTCAATCCGCGGACTATTCAAGATAACTTATTGAAGTGGGTTTTAGACGATTTTGGAAATGACATAAAGATTGATAACTATCCTTCAATGGAGATGCTTGAACAATTCTTTGGAGGTTCAAAAAAAATAAGTCCTATTGACCTCGACAATTTAAGGAGAAAAAATGAGAGTCAATATCATCGATGGCTTCCGTTTTTAGAGATCTATGACGGTTCAGGAACTATAATAAACCTCGATCCTGATCTAAGGAATGTTTTTAATATCATAGAAATACCCGATGCTGAAACCGATAAAATAGTTGAAGATAAAGATAAGAAAACAGATAAAAAAATTACGACAACAATCCCGCAGGTTGAAACTGACACAGATAGTTCCCAGCAGGAGATAATCGCTTGGGGAAATGGAGAGGTCTTAGGTCAATCTGTATCAGGTATGTTGAGAAAACTTATTTTTTCTTTAATTACGGAGTCGATTGATTGGGATATCGAGGGTTTTGAAAAAACAGCATTTGTTAATACTTCCTCGGAGGAAAATAGGGGTGTTAAACCTTTTCAAGCCACGAGTATAAGTTTTCAAAATCAACAAACGTCAATTAATAAGAGCCTGAGGGTTCAACTTCAAATCCCTGGTGATTTTTTTAGTATTGAACTCGCAGCATCTGCTTTAGAGGGTTTATATCTTTGGAGAAAAAATGGAAATAGATGGGATTTTGAAAAAGGAGATGAATTCTTGTCGAATGTTTTAGAGTGTATTCCAAAATTGACCGACAGTGTAAAAATCCAATTGAGAAATTATATCGCTAATGAAAGTTGGAACTTAGGTCAAGCAAGTTTAGAATTGCTCTGCATAGGATCTCTTTTATCAGGCAAAATCAAAAAGGAGCATAACACTAATGCTTTAATTGATGCGTGTTTTAGTGAAGATTGGCAAGCTCAGGCATCTTGTAAGTCATCGAAATTAAAAAAGATTTATGAAGATATTTTTAGTCATAAGGAAAATCTTGTTAAAACTGCACGTTCAGTGTTTTCTGCAATGAAAGGTGGAGATACTGGTACAATGATTTTTTCATCTAAAGTAAAGAAAATTATTCATAAATTAAAAGAGAATAATTGGGGTTTGTTACAAGAAATAACTGAAACGAGGACACAAACGGAAAGGTTATATAAGGAAGTTAAATCAAATTTTGAAGGTGCCTTTTTAGATGAAGTTGAAATACTTAGATCGTGGAAAACGAAAATGGATGAGGGTTTCGGTGATCTTGGAAGTCAAGAGATCAAAGAAGTAATTGAAAATCTATGCACGTCTTTATTAGAGTCCGATATGCCTACATCGCAAAAATTAATGCCTCTTCAAAATAGTCTCAAAAACTTTAGCATAATCGAATATGATGATACTAGAGAAATTGTGAATGAGTTTATAGTAGATGGTTGTCAAGCAATTGATCTTGCGGTGATGGGGCAAAAATTAGGTCTTGGAGTAGGCATAAGTGAGGATCTTTTTGACAAAGCAAAATCATTGAAAGATGCAATTACAATAAATGCTAATGAGGAAGAGACCGTAAATAAAAACCAAGGCAACGACATAATGGGAAACATTGATGAGATTAAATTGTCCTTAGACTCAATTAATTTGTCCATAAATAAAATAATTCAGTCGGTAAATATATAATGCTTATTAATGATTTAAAAAAACTAGGTGAAAGAGCAAAAAATTTAAAAAAGGCAAGAGACTCTCGGAATTATTCCAAATCGTATGAGACAAGAAAAGATGAATTAAAGGAAATACAAAACAAACTTTTATCGCTTACAGAAAAAATAAGGTCTTTCAATAAATCTAAAATAACAATTAGCTCTAAGTCAGTTACTGCTAAAAATATAAAAATTACCTTTGACGAGTTAACCAAGAAATTCAACGAAGAACCGTCCTCGATACTTCCCCCAGAAACGAACCTGGATAGTAGTGTAAAAAGGTATCTTGATCCAATGATAGAACAATTTGATGACGATATATCTAGTGCGTGGAAAGATTATTGTAAGGAAAAATATTCTGATAACGATAGAACAAGTTTGATAAACGCTCTAAAAAGAGTTTCACAAGACTCTGCAAATATCAAAGATTTACAGAACGTACGAATTCAAATCTTCGAAAAAATAAATAAAGTGCCCAAGGACCTAGAACAAGAATTGGTAAATTTAAAAGAATTGGTAGAAAAAAGAGAAAGCCATTTTGCAGATTTGAATTTAGAAAATGCCCCAGAGTCTCTCTACCCCTTCTTAAAAAAAGTAGGGCAAGAAGGAGCGATGGTTAATGATCTGACCGATGAACTTCGTGTTTGGTTAGAGTCGACGAAACTTCTTAATGAATTTAGAATTAAGTTTGTCGATTATAATAATTTTTCTGGCTCTTAAGTTATGGAACTATCTAATGAGGCATTAAGTCTATTAGACAGTATAGAAGAGATAGAAACCAAATCACTTTCCTGGGGTTACGTAGATGGATCGCTAACTGAATTAGAAGTAAAAGAACTTAATAGTGATAGTCACGTTCTAGAGGAATTAATAGACTGTAATATTATATTTGAATTTAAGGGGTTAGATAATCAATACAGATATAGGTCTCGGTTTGCAGAATTGATAAGATTATTGTCTTATAATAGACAACTTTTCCCTGGTAGATCCTGGGAACTTTCTCCATCACTTGTATCAGATTTTAGAATTGATAGAAGAAAACGGTCTTTTCCAAAAAGAAACCGCAGTCCAAACGATATTTTAAGATCAAATGAGATCTTATCGAATTCTACAAATAGACAAGACCTTTGGTCAAAATTAATGGAAAAACTTGAAATTGGGGGACTTGCAAGGTTTCAAGAAAGATCTTTATGTAGATTATTAGAAAAAAAGGCAGATGAAGGAACTATTGTCACAGCAGGTACTGGTAGTGGAAAGACCCTGGCATTTTACCTGCCGGCAATGATTGTAACTAGTGAGCATCTCAACCAAGACCATTGGGTTAAAGTACTATCGATATATCCACGTGTCGAACTTTTAAAGGACCAATTCACTGAAGCATTTAAATTAGCAAGATCTGTTGGTTCGCTATCAAAAAAAGGAGGTGGTAGAAAAATTTTAATGGGGACCTTCTTTGGATCAACACCCTTTAAAGCTGATCAAAGATATTTTACTGATTGGAAAAAAAATGTAGCAGGTTATGTCTGTCCTTGGATAAGATGTCCAACGTGTGAAGGCGATATGGTTTGGGCATTTGAAGATCTAAAGGTTAGAAAAGAGGCCCTAAGATGCAGTGAAGTTGACTGTTCAGAAAAGATCAACGAAGACGAGATTATTTTAACAAGAGACAGGATACAAAGAACTCCACCAGATTTTCTTTTTACAACGACTGAAACATTAAATAGAAGATTATCTGATAAATGGTCTCAAAATTTATTTGGAATAAATATTGATAGCCAAAAGAAACCGCTGTTTGCACTTCTTGATGAAGTTCATACATATGAGGGTTCCAGTGGGGCACATTCGGCACTTACTTTTAGAAGATGGCGTAATCTTGTAGGTAAACCAATACATTGGGTTGGTTTATCAGCAACACTTTCGGATGCGGATCGTTTTTTTTCAGATTTGACCGGAGTTGATAATGAAAAAGTAGAGGAAATTACTCCCAGAATAGATGAGATGCATGATGAAGGATCAGAGTATCAGATAATTCTAAGAGGACAATCTTCTGAAAGAACATCCTTGCTTTCAACTACTATTCAAACTGCTATGCTTTTGCCAAGATTTTTAGAAGCAAAATATTCTGGTACGTATGGGAAAAGAGCTTTTCTTTTTACTGATGATTTAGATGTAACTAATCGCCTGTACTATAATTTGTTAGATGCTGAGGCATATAATATTTTTGCAAGACCAGATAATAAAAGAAAGCCTCTTGCAGCACTGAGAGGATCTCAAGGCGACCCAATAAGAAGAAATATCTATGGGCAAAGGTGGAAGGCCTGCGAAGATATTGGTCATCCTTTAGATAAGAGGCTTAGTGTTGGAAGAACGACTTCACAAGATTCTGGAGTAGGCTCTAACACAAATATAATCGTAGCAACGGCATCTCTGGAAGTTGGGTTCAATGACCCAGAAGTGGGTGCTGTTATCCAACATAAAGCACCCAGGGGTATGGCCTCGTTTTTACAGAGAAAAGGAAGAGCTGGCAGAACTAAAACAATGCGACCAATAACATTGACTGTACTATCAGATTTCGGAAGAGACCGATCATTTTATCAATCTTATGAAACGCTTTTTGATCCAACAATAGACAGTCACTATTTGCCAATTAAAAATCCATATATTTTGAAAATCCAAGCCGTTTACGCATTTTTTGACTGGTTATCTGTCAGAGTGAAGGGAAAGGAAAAAGGCTCTATATGGGGTGTATTGAGCGCTCCTTTAGACAATCCGCACGAAATAGAAAAAACTTTTCTAGATAAGATAAAGAAAAAATTAATACAAATTATAAAAGGAGACAAAGATACTATCAATGATCTGAAATCTCATATCATATGGTCTTTATCAATCAGCGAAGTTCAGGTTGACTCATTACTTTGGGAACCTCCGAGATCACTATTATTGGAAGCAATCCCTACCCTATACAGAAGAGTTTTTAAGAATTGGAAACTTGCATTTCCAACTACAAATTTTATGCTAGATTTAAATAATAAGTTTCATCCTCTTCCTGACTATGTGCCTCAAAGTTTATTTGGAGATCTAGGATTACCTGAAATTAAAATAGTAATACCCCCTGCAACGACCAAACATGAACAACGCATAGAGCAAATGCCTATTTTGCAGACAATTAATCAATTTGTGCCTGGAAGAGTGTCAAGAAGATTTGCGTTCGAACGAGGAGCTCTTTCACACTGGAGTCCTCTGCCGGAGTTAAAGTCTGGCACCCATCAAATATTGGTAAATGACTATGCAATTACCAATGAGTATTTGGGAGAATTTTCCCCAAATGTTAACCAGAATAATTCCATCGATTCATTTCAAGTTTACAGACCATGGACAATAAAGTTAAGCAAAGTTGAAAAAATTAATAGAGAAGAAATTCTTCCCAGCAGCAACTCTATACCTAATTGGCACTCTAATTTAAGTCCTAATGGAGAAGCTTTTGGGGTTCCAGTACCAAAGAGTAATAATTGGTCTGGAACGTTTAAAAACGTAGAGTTCTTTCTGCACCGATTTCGTTCCAGTGTGAGAGTTCAAAGATTTGCACCCGCTGTAGAAGCAATCACTTTATCTAACAGAAGAGAGTATGTAAGCAAAATTGAATTTAAGGATCAGAATGGAGATAAATCAGCAATAGGTTATGAACTAGATGTTGATGGTCTGAAAGTAGAGTTATCAATAGCAGAGGACATAGGAGAATTATATGATTCACTACCTTTGTCTCTTAAAGCATCACTAAAATCTCGGTTTGCATTCGACTTGCTTATTAATAATGAAAATTTGCCGAAGGAATTGAATATATTTCAAAGGCAATGGTTGTACCAATTCCTGATATGTGCCCTAGTTTCCTACAAAAATGAAAAAGACATGACGATTATGGAAGTCGTAGCGACTATTGAAAAAGAGAATATTCTTTCTTCATTAATGCAAAATATTGTAAGTGATTTTTTTGTAACCACCGAAGAATCGCAACAGTATGGGAGTGATGATGTTGATGAGTATTCAATTGATGAACCTGATAATTCTGATATTAAAATCGACTCAAAAAAAACAGCTAAACTGGCAAGTAATTTAAAAACACTTCTAAATAACGACAATATCTCAAGCTTTCTATTATCTCTATCGAAGCAACTTGTGAACCCAAACAAGGAGGAATTTACTTCATGGTTAGTACAAGTCGTAATTGATACGTTCGGAGAGGCGATTCTACAGGCTTGCATCACATCCTCCCCTAAACATGTAACTGGAGACAATCTTTTATTAGATTTAAATATTGATGACAAAAACAAGGCTAGTATTTGGGTTACTGAAACAACACTCGGTGGAGCAGGTGTTTTGGAGTCATTTGCTACAAAGTTTTCAGAAGAACCTGATTTGTTTTTTTCTGCTATTGAAGCAGCATTGGCGCCGACAGATCTTGAGTTAGTTGACCTCTCCTTAAGAAAGATAGTCCAAACTGTGGGAACAAATAATGAGTTATCAAAAGACTTTCTGCAATTAAGGTCTATTGCATCACACAATAAAAGGTTAGAGAGTTGGCATAGTTTGGCTTCAAAGGTATCTCGTATTGGTTCAATTCATTTAAGCCACGCTTTATCTGTTGCCTTGAACACCCGACTGCTAAGACCTGGTTCAGATAAAGATTTGGATAAATTGCTGGGATTACTTTTAAAAAGGTGGGAAGAACTAGAAGTTGATGTTGGGTTTAGTTTAAGCCTTAAAGAGTTTTGTTTTATTGTAACCGAAGAAAAAGAGTTATTTGAAAAATTAAAGAATTATCTTGCAAAGACAACAGGTGCTTCAGAAATCAACAATAATCTTGTTAGAATAAATCTTGAAAATTTACTTTGGACACCGTCTTCAGAAATACGTCAACAAGCACTTCAATCTTACAATCCTTTTCGAAAAGGAAAAACAACAGACCCATCAATTATTAGACACCTTTTTTCTCAAGGCAAGGTTCCTGAGGTTTCTATAAATGAAGATCAATGGGAAAAAAGTTTTGAAAAGAGCTTGCAAACTATTGGCATTGTAAAACTAGTAGCGGGTATCGAACAAAAATCTAAAATAAGAAAAATTTTGGTTGAGACAATAAGATCTCCCATAAATGTGGGCGCATTGCAATTATTTCCTGTAGTTAATGAGATTCAAAAAGATGCTAACAGGATTGTAGTTTTTATTAACTTAAGAGAACAAGTATGATTTATCCTCCAAGAGACATCCATGGTCCAGCGCAGTCGCGCGCAATTAAAGATCTGTTACAAAGTATATTTTCAATGGAAATGGTAGATCCCAGTCCCGAGATTTGGTTGACTTTTGCTTGGATTTCAGACTTGACGATTTTAGATAATTCATCAAGAAAATATGCCAGTCTCGCACCTGATTGGCCCTCTTCCCAAATTAAACTGAGTCAGATTTTAGATGCATTATT
>MDTB01158017.1_pt1 | contig 10773 bp, 8 predicted proteins | sample 811161 | NCBI WGS metagenome assembly MDTB01 (sample SAMN05326650, study PRJNA326480) | marine metagenome | isolation source: seawater | place: Mediterranean Sea | collected 2009 | reverse complement strand
TTGTATAGCCGATGATGGTACGGATGGTATTGATTTATGGGGCGATTGCTACTCAATTGATAACACAAGTGCTATATCATTAACTGGATCGGAGTTTCAAGATACCATACCACCACTAATTGGTAATCTGATCAATCTCACTTCTTTAGAAATTAATTGGACAGAAATTCATGGTAATATTCCACCCGAGATAGGAAACTTGACTAACCTAACTACTCTCACTCTTACTGGAAACTTCCTATCGGGAGATATTCCACCAGAATTGGGTAATTTAACAAACTTAACTAGACTTTCTCTTTCTGATAATGGTTTATCAGGACAAATCCCATCCGAGTTAGGTAACCTAGTAAATTTGACTGACCTGAATTTTTTTGATACGGAATTATCTGGCGAAATTCCTCCAGAATTTTGCAATTTAGTTAACTTAACTTCGTTAGAACTTCATAATAGCAATTTAGAAGGTCCCATACCCAATGAAATTGGTAATTTGATCAACCTCACAAATCTTCATCTATGGAACAACTATCTGGAAGGTGATGTACCATTAGGAATTTGGGATCTTAATAATTTAGTTGAACTAGATTTATCCACTAATCAACTTACGGGAATGATTTCTCCAAATATTGGGAGTATGACAAACTTGGAATTGTTAGGTCTGGGTGAAAACCAACTTAATGGATTCATTCCGGAAAGTATATGTGAATTAGAACTTAATGAATTTGAATCAATTGATTTGGAATATAATCAATTTTGCCCGCCATACCCTTCATGCATTGAAGATTATTTGGGAGAGCAAGATACAAGTAATTGTGAAAATGTATCGGTTTCAGATAAACTACTTCCGTTGACTTATAAACTTTATAATGCATACCCAAATCCATTTAACCCTGTCACTACATTAAGATATGATTTACCAAAAGATGGGTTAGTAAATATCACAGTTTATGATATGCTTGGTAATGTGGTAAATAATATTTTAAATACCAATCATTCGTCTGGATATAAAACAGTCCAGTGGAACGCTACCAACAATCAAGGTCGACTAGTATCAGCAGGAGTTTATCTCTATAGGATAGAAGCAGGAGAGTTCAGGCAGACGAAAAAGATGATATTATTGAAGTAGATTCATCTTTATATATCATGCCCCACATTTGTAGGGTTTTTTGTTTTTTGGATGATGAGTGATTATGATAAAAAATACAATAGAATTTCTAAATTGGATAGATCGAAATGGACATTATTAAAAAATTAACGGCGGAAGGACTACGAAGTTATCAATATCAATAAAAAGAATAATAAAATTGAATTGTTTGCTGTTTGTAAAAAAGAAAACCGTATAATTGTTAAAAAAGAAGACTTAAAAAATAAAAGCCTCTGGATCATAGGATGGGATCCTAAAATGAATAAAGATAATGACTCAAGTTTGATGGATCAGCTTCTAGATGGCACTATATCAAGAGGCCAAGCAGCCAGAGAAGTTCCTCAAATAACTAGGAGGAAAGCATAACAACGATTGTTAAATAATACTAAGGAGAAAAAAGAACTGCTATAATTGTAAAGAAAAATCTAACGTCATGTATCGAGTCCAATATGACTATTCAAAGAAATAGTTTTTTATTTGTAAAGCTTGGTTGGAAAAATTAAAATACTATAACCATCATCATCTATATGGAGGTACTTGGAAAAAATAAAACTAACTTTTAATCTTAATATTTTTTACAGACTATAAAACAACTTCCACCAAAAGGTATCTTTTAAAATTTTTTAGACAACTGTTTATTCTAAAAATTTGTGATTTTATTTTTAAGGATAATCTGTTTTTAATCTAGATCTAAAAAATCAAATTATCTTAGTTAGCTAAACTACAATAATGAAATATTAATTATAAATTTTTAGATAAAACCCAACAAAATACACCATATGTATTAAGCTAGCGTATAGTTAATGTTTATCAATTCATGCTTTTAAGAAATTGCTTAAAAGTAAAATGGAAAAAAGCATATGCAGATATAATGAAAGATTTAGATAGATAAATAATAATGACTAAGCACCTTACATAATAAAATCATAAGGAGGAATGCTGAAAATACAGATAAATACTATTGAACAATTATTTTGGGATGATAATTATTTTTATTTATTACTAAATTATAATTATGACTGATATGCTAGAAACTTGGATTGAAAAAATTAGATCTAACGATGCTAATAAAGTCACAGATCTTTACCATGAAAATGGGTTACTGCTTGGAACCTTTTCAAGCATTGAACGAAATGGACGAAAATTAATACATGACTATTTCAAAAGTTTATTAACATCACAAGTAAATATTGAAATAATCACAAAGCATGAATACAAAGCTGAATCTATTGCTACCTCATCTGGACTTTACAACTTTTTGCTAAATGACGAGAAAATTAAAGCAAGATTCTCATTTGTTTTTTTAAAAACTAAAAATAAATGGCAAATCCTATCACATCATTCCTCTGTCCTACCTCAAAAAAATAAATCTAACTAAAAATCTATAGCAACCTTAATTGTAATCTGATAAATATTGTTACCTTAAATAAAAACGCTTATTTTTGCATTTATTGAACATACTATCACATCAAACTCTCTTTCTTGTAATGTTTTGATTTTTGAATATCCCAATTAATTAAACTTGATAATGAATAAAACCGTAATCCAAATAAGGAAGTTTAAATACTATTTAACAAACTCAATTTCTTTAATCATCCCTAGATTGTTTTTTAGAACAAAAATAAAATACGAGTTAAAAAAAGCTTATAAGTACAATCCACAATATTTAGAATCAAGAGTCAATTATTATAATAAAATAATAACAGATTTCCAATTAGGAGAAAATGCGGTCTGCATTGATGATCTATTTACCATTCAAATTAAAAAGGTCAAGGATAAATTTTTAAAAAACAAGAAGATTAAGAAAAGAACTACTTATTTTTTCGACCTGTATAATTATCTATCATATTTTCCATCTTTTTTTAAAGTTCATTTTCAGTTTGGAGACATAACAGGAAATTTCACTGAACCTACAATTGTAAAAAGTAGACCTATCAATGAAAATAAAAATTCAGTGCTTATGAAACTAAATAAAGTGAGACATTTTTATTTTTTAAAAGACAATATTAATTTTAATGAAAAAAAAAATATGGCTGTATGGAGAGGGAATTCAAATAACTCTAAAGCAAGGCTTGAGTTTATAAAAAACTACCATAATGTATCAATTTTTGACATAGGTCAACATAATCCTAAAGTAAATGAACCTTGGTTTAAGGGCTACATGCCCATTTACAAACAACTTAATTACAAATTTATATTTTGTATAGAAGGTGCAGATACCGCAACCAATATAAAGTGGGTTATGTCATCGAATTCTTTGTGTGTTATGCCAAAGCCTAAGTTTGAGACTTGGTTTATGGAAGGAAAATTAATTAAAGATTTTCATTACATTGAAGTAGAGAGCAACTTCTCTAACGCAGAGGAAAAAATACGTTATTATATAAAAAATATCGATAAAAGCTTAAAAATTATAGAAAATGCCAATTGTTATACTGAACAATTCAAAGACCCAAAGTTAGAAAAATTAGTTTCGCTTTTAGTTTTAGAAAAATTCTTTAAAAAATCAAATCAAAACAAGTAACCGAATAAAGAAAATAGTACAAATTATATTATTGCTATCATAAGCCATCGAATAATAAATGGAAAGACTATAAACATAATTCTAAACCACCAAGAAGATGACAAAATCTAATCCCTTAAAATTTGCATCCATAAAACCATGGGCACTACTGATGTTAAAAATTAAAATAAAAATTTGATATTGCTTTTTATAATGAATTGAACTCTATACAATAATCCAAAAGATTCAAATAATTAAAAGTTATAAAAAACAATACAGTATTTTATTTTACATAATGGGTAAAAAAGATTTATATCTATTAATCTTAGGGAAAGCATTTCAATCCAATGATATTATTAGATTAGATTTTAAATATTATCTTGATATAATTAAGATCATTAAAAATAATGTACAATTTTGATTAATTATTCTTTAAAAAATAAAACTTATATTATTCATTCAAATAATGATTAGTTCATTTGATTTAAAATATGATTTACTTTCAAGTGCGAATCCAGGGTTGGGCAGCATAGCTATTGTACCATGGGATTCTAAATTGTTTAATTTTAACATTGGACAATATAAAATTGGAAGACTAGAAGACATAGTTCCTAATAAAAATATTCTAATAAATAAACTAGGTAATTGGGCTAAAGAAAAAAAAGTTAAATTAGTTGGATGCGAAATAGATTCTAATTTGACACATCTAATACCAATATTACAAGAATTGAAATTTTATTTTGTAGATTCAACATTTGAGATGAGTTTAAATAAATTAGATAAGATGACACTACATAAATTGAGGTATAAAGTTCGTCTTTTTAAAAAAAATGATGTTCCAAAAATTATCAAAATTGCTCGTTCATCGTTTAGTCATGGAAAATATCATGCAGACTCACTATTCTCTGATGATTTAGCTGGATTGAGATATGAATATTGGATTAAAAATGCAATGGACAACAATTCAAAAAAAAATCATGTTTACGTTATTGAAGTAAAGAACGATATTAAAGGATTTTTTCATGTTTTATGTGATCAAGAAAAAGCAGATATTCGCCTTGTTGCAATAGAAACTAAGCATCAGAATAGTATATTGGGATACTTTTTAAGTGTTGGTGTCTTTAATATTTTAAAAAAGAAAAAAATAAATAAGTTAATTGTTAAGATCTCCTCTACTAATTTGAGCATGCTTAACATATATACATCTTTTGGCTTTAAATGTAAAAATAATAGGCTACTTTTTCACAAGCACATAAATTACAATTTTTGAATAGGTCCGATATGAAATCCCATCATTAATAGAATTCATTTACTTAAAATTGTTATCCTGCTTACTCCGTATTCAAACGTCTTTAATTAAATATCAGTATTAAAAATAAATTTTAGAATGTTAAATGGGATATCTAAAGAAGTGATTCATGATAAAAAAATATACTCTAATATGAAAAGGCTTATAAAATCTAAACTAAACTGCAAGTTAAAAATTTAGTTCTAATAAATTCCACAGGGATGGTTTTTTAAATTACTTTTTGATCACAAGTATTCTTATAATGTAATGATATTAGAATTTCTAGGACTTCTAATAGTTTAGTTTATATCAAATGTTTATTTTATCTTTTAAAATGTATAATTGTCTATTTTTTACTTGGTCAAAAATTTTTCCTATATATAAACCAACTATCCCAAACATAAAAAGTATTAATCCACCTACAAACCAAATTGAAAATATAGTTGCTGTGTAACCTTGGACAGTAATAAAACCTAAAAACTTGGCAACCACATTATACAAAGCAAAGAGAAATGAAATGGCCGACATAACAAATCCTAAGACTATTGTAACTTTTAATGGTTTATTACTATTCGATAAAATTGCATTTTCAGCTAGACTTAAACTTTTAAAAAAAGTGTATGCTGTTTTTTTATTTTTTCTATGATCGTGAGCAACATCAATTGTACTATATTTAAACCCTAGATAATGAATTAATGATGGAAATGATCTTGAAAATTCATTCATCTTATTAAATTCGTTAACTACTTTTTTCCCATATATCCCAAAATTACCAATCTTACTTTCAGACTTGATACCACTCAGAGACCTATAAACCATATGGAACAATTTTGAAAATATTATTTTTGTAAAAGAATGTTTTCTATTAATCCTTCTTGCAAAAACAATATCATGCCCTTTTACTGCCTCTGCATATAGATTTTTTATTTCTTCGGGCCTATCTTGAAGATCTCCATCCATCACAACAGCCCAATCCCCAGACATATGATTTAGACCAGCTGTAATAGCATTATGCTGACCGAAGTTTCTACTCAGATTTAGACCTTTTACTTTTTTGTCATTCTGAGCTACTTCAGATATTACATGCCATTCATTTTGTGGGCTGCCATCATTGATAAAAATAATTTCATAGTCTTTACAAAATAAATTAAGTGTAATCGTTAATCGTTTATATAGCTCATCAATAAAATCTGAACAATTATATAATGGAATTATAATAGAAATAAACGGGTTGCTATCTTGCATAAAATAATTAGATCACTAATTCTTCTATAATATTAATTTTCATAATTTAATCATTTTTAAAAATAATTCATGCAACTAACATTAAATAATGTTTTCGTTTTGATTCAAAATTCATTCTAATACTAAATAGGAAAACAACAATTAATTAATAAAAATAAAACTGTTTAATGATTTCTACTTTAAAGATTTTTATAATTTTTTATAATTATTTGTTATAAAAATAATAAAGTATTTCTATTTTAGCTTATGACAATAAAAGATTTACATCTGTCAACAGTAAATCTAATATAATTAGCAACAAGAATTATAGATGAAGTTTTATCAAAACCAAAGATGCTATGGCTACTATAATGAAAAGACTTGAAGTTTTTTAGTTGATGATATAAACAAAGATTTATTTTAACTAGTTCAAAAAATATTAAACCAATGAAAAATAAAATTAATACCACGCAATATGGCTTCAAGAGTTGGTAATGAGTTAAGATATTTAGATAATTCTATTACTAAGAATCATATTTCTGGCTAAGGTAATTGCAAAAAAAAATGTAATGAAATATTTGAAAAAAACCGGACTAAAAAACAATTTTATCAACTTCCTGTGCTCATGCATTAGGTTTCAGGGTTTTGACTAACATATCGGAATGTTAATAATTTTTTATCGAGGTTTTTTAGTATTTCTATTCAAAAGATAATAATAAAGAAATTGAAATTTGAATTTAAAAAAATAAATGAAACATATTATTTCGATCATCCAAAAATTAAAAATTAAATCTTTTAATTTTTTTTTCTTTTTATCCTTACTAGTTATTGGAATTTATTTATCAAAGGATTTTGGAATTTCATGGGATGAATCACACCATCGTGATGCCGGGCAAAGAATACTTGTATATCTTGTAAAGTTTTTTGGTTTAGAATGGATAAAACCTATTCCAAGTGGACTTGAAAATTTTAATTATTTATACAAAATGTATGGTGCTATCTTCGATACAACTTCTGCTATAATTGAAGAGTCTTTTCAAATAAATGATTTAAAAAACATCTATTCAATGCGACATGCTTTGAATTTTTTATTTTACTTTGCAGGATACTTAGGATACTTCTATTTTATAAAATTATTATTCCCTGAAAATAATTATGCGATACTTCTTTCTTTCTTTTATTTATTCCACCCAAGACTATTTGGACAAGGGTTTTTTAACCCAAAAGATTCTATTCTTCAGGCTTATATATCTATATCATTAGTACCAATAGCTAGATCATTTCTTTACTTTAAATTTAAAGATTTGATCTTCACTGGAATTGCTATTGGGATTGCTATTTCTACTAAAATTGTTTCTATTTATTTACCATTTATTTTTTCATTTTTTTATTTACTGATCGGCTATTTTGAAAATATTAGCATAAAAAGTATCATAAAAAACTTATTGATGTTTCATATATTCCTTTTATTTTTTATTTTTATTTTTTGGCCTCCATGGACGAATCCTATAAAAAGTATAATTGATATGTTTCTTGTTTTAAAACAATATCCTATTCCAGGACAGAACTTTATAATGGGTGAGTATATTAGCCGATTTAATCTACCATGGTACTATGTTCCACTTTGGGTTGGAATTACTACACCCTTAACATTTATTATACTATTTTTTATTGGCCTTTGGAAAAGTTTCCAACTACTTTTTAAAAAAATCACAAAAAAAACCTACATTGATAGTTTTATGTTTACAGGTTTTTTAATTCCTATAATATCAGTGATTTTCTTAGGTTCTACTCTTTACGGTGGGTGGAGGCATATGTTTTTTATATATCCATTTCTAGCATATTTTATTATTAAGGGATTTATTTATACTTCAGATTGGATGGTTTCATATTTTGCATTTAAAAAAAATCATATCGTGTTATGTTTAGGTATTCTTGCTTTTAGCACTTCAATATTATCAATTCTTAAAACTCACCCTAACCAACCGGTTTACTTCAATATTTTAGCTGGTAAAGATCCAATGCTATTGTTTGAAGGTGATGCCTGGGGGACTAGTTATCGTCAAGGATTAGAATGGATTGTAGAGAATGATGATAGGGACTCCATAATGATATCTATTCATAATTCTCCTGGATCCAGAAATCGACATATGATACCAATCGATGATCGAAAACGTTTACATTTTCAATTTATATCAACGCCAAGCACACTAAAAAAAATACCAGGAGATTATTTTATGACAAACTTCTATGGCGAACAACTAAATTTATACTTAAAAGCTAAAAATAACATCCCACCTCTTGATGAAGAATTATTCTCGGTAAACATTGGCGAAATGAAAATTTTAGGTCTGTATAACGTAAATAAATAATTTTTTTAATATTATTCGCAGGGTCTTATAATCTCAAAGAAATTTTTATCAAGAAATCTATTAATATTAATAAGTTTTTGAGTTAAATATTCTCTTCTTTTTTAAATTTATCGTTTATCATTTTTAAAAACTCATCTTCTGAAGATCTTGTTTTTGGGCGCGCAAATGCATCGAGATATATTTCAACTCTTCTATTATATGCTCTTGCTTGTTTTTTCTTTTCAAAATCATCTATTCCTGCAACATTGATTAGTGGTCGGAACTCACCATATCCATTATAAGAAAAATATTTTTCAGAAATCGATGAAGCATCATTCATAATGTTTACAACTCTTAATGATCGAGCAGAGGAAAGTTCCCAATTATTACGAAAATCAGATTGTGGAGGTAAAATTGCATCATCTGTGTGTCCTTCACATCGTATTTCAACATTTAGCTCTTCATTTCGCTCTTTTAAAAAATTCATCAGCGCAGAGTATTCTTTAGAATTCTCCACATTGAATAATCTACAATCTTCAATAATTTTACTAATTTCTTGGATAGTTGGTATATAACTTTTATTTACATCTGCTTTCATGGACTGAAATAAATTCCCTCTCAATGTAATTTGAATTCCTTTTGTAACTCGCTCTATAGATACATTATCATTATTTATTTCTTTATCTAATTGTTCATAAGTTTCCTTTAATAATAGATTAATTTGACGGTCTACAAACTTTTCAGATTCTTTTAATATAACAAGTAAGAGTATAAAAAGCGTCAATAATAGAGTCATCATATCCGCGAAAGGAATTGCCCATGCTTGAGCTCCTTCATCAGAAGAATCTGAATTTTGGAATGTATTTAAATCTTGCAATATAAAAAATCCTAGTGCTTAAATACTATTTTTGCTCTATTGTTTTCTCTATCTCTTTATCAGCAATTGGTACAAATGTCATTAGCCTTTCTTTAACAATAATTGGATGTTCCCTGGAATGAATTGACATAATACCCTCCATAACAACAGTTCTATGCCTAACTTCAATTCCTGATAATGTTTCAAGTTTCCCAGCTATCGGTCCAAAAATAAAATTTGCAAGTAAAACTCCGTATAAAGTTGTTATAAGCGCAGTTCCCATTCCTCCTAAAAGATCTGTCATTGTTTCTGAAAGTTCTTTACCCTCTAGCTCAAATCCATTCATCATTACTATTAAACCCATTACTGTTCCCATCATTCCAAAAGAAGGGGCATATTTTTCACCTTTTTTAAAAAAATCGGCTCCATTTTTATGACGATTTGCCATATTTGCCATTTCTGTGAACATATATGTTTTTAATTTTTTAGGGTCTCTTTCGGTTATCATTAAATCTAACCAATCCTTCATATATCCCTCAGGAAGAGTTTGCACTTCCTTATCAAGTGAAAAAGTCCCGTTCTTTCTAGCTTTTGCAGCATAATCACAAATTTGATCAATTACTCCAATGTATGACCAATTTTCTGTTTTCCAAATATTTGAAAGTATTTTAGGTACATTTGATATTCTATCTAAAGGTAGACTAATTATTAAAGCAGTTAAGGTGCCAAATATAACAATAACGAGTGAAGGGACATTTAAATACTGATGAATCCAAAAAAAAAGAGTATCTTTGTATCTTCCTTGACCTTTAAAATCATGTAGATGATAAAAAGGTAAATTTTCACCATCTTTCAAAGCCCAATCTGTCATACTTGTAAAAAATCCCCAATTTAGTGAAACGATAGCAAAGGCAAATACTAAAATAGCAATACCACATCCAATTGGACTACCTGGATCAAACCTAATTTGACTTTCTTTTTCTTCTGGCATTTAAATTTTTAGATATATTTTCGTATTATTTAAAAACTTATAGCGTACTTTGCATATTTGATTAATTATTTATAGATAAAAGGGATGGCCTTAACTTAAATAAATAATTAATATATTTTATTAGAAAAATAAATATTTTTTCCCAGCACGTTCTTTTTCTTGCAGAGGTAGGTAGATTCATATATATTTTTTTAACGATTGAAATATTTTGAAATAACTTCAATAGAATACAATGGCTATATAAGAATAAAATATGGAATCAATTTTAATTAGCACTAGTAAATTTGGAACTGCTATTCCAGATTATTTTAAAAATCTTGGAGCAGAACTTAATAATAATAATTTTTCAGTTATTTTTATTTTTGACGGAAAAGTTAAAAACTTGCCTCCTAATAAAAAAAATATAAAATATTTTACATACC
>MDTB01110498.1_pt1 | contig 10773 bp, 16 predicted proteins | sample 811161 | NCBI WGS metagenome assembly MDTB01 (sample SAMN05326650, study PRJNA326480) | marine metagenome | isolation source: seawater | place: Mediterranean Sea | collected 2009 | reverse complement strand
TCCCGTTAAGAATACCAATATTAAATTCTTTTAAAATATTTTGATTAAAATTATTTTTTGTTAAGTCATTTGTGGCAAGAGTTCTTACAGTAACTGCTAAAGTTTGCATTCCAGCATTTCCACCCATTGAAGCTACTATTGGCATTAGAAATGCAAGTACTACCATTTGTTCAATAGTTGCACCGAATAAACTAATACAATAAGTTGCTAAAAAAGCTGTGAAAAGATTTAATAGAAGCCAATTAAATCTTCTTTTTGTTTTTGTTAAAACTCCATCAGTTATTTCTTCATCTCCAACACCAGCTAATCTTAATGCATCTTCTTCAGCTTCTTCTTTTAATACTGTTAAAACATCATCTGATGTAATCATTCCTACTAATTTATTATTTTTGTCTACAACACAAGCCGAGTTTAAACTATAGTTTTCAAATAAGTTACCAACTTCTTCTCTATCCATATCAACTGGAACTAAAAAAATTGAATCTTCCATTATTAATGACATTTTGGTATCCCTGGAGGTTCTAAGAACTTTAGATGAAGGTACAGTACCTACAGGTTTAAAATTTTCATTCACAACAAAAATCTCTAAAAATTCTTCTGGTAAGTCTTTGTTTTCTCTCAAGTAGTCTATTGTTTGACCTACTGACCAATTACTTGGAATAGCTGTAAATTCCCTTTGCATTATTCTGGCAGCACTATCTTCTGGATAACTCAATCCTTCCAACAAAGCAAAACGATCTTTAGGTGGAAGAGATTCTAAAATAGAATTTTTATCTTTTTCTTCTACATTTTCTAATATTGCGATTGCATCATCTGACTCTAAATTTTTAAGTATTTGAGTTATTGCTTCTGCAGATAAAAATTTAATAATTTCTGATTGAACTGACTCATTAAGTTCAACAAAGACTTCAGGGTCAACTTTAAAATTATTAAGTTTTATTAAATTTTCTCTATCATTAAGACTTAGATGTTCGATAATATCTGCTGCATCGGCTGGATGCATTTCTTTAAATGAATTATTTATAAATAAGGCATCATTACTTGCAATTTTGTCAGTTACAACTTTGATATATTCTTTATTAAATTCAAAATTGACTTTTTTATCTTTGATTTTTTTAATTAAAGTCATAAATTTATCTATTATTCAGTCGGAACTTTTAATACAAAATAAAGAGATTACAATTTTTAAATGACAATAGAGATTAAAAAGTCCATAAAACCTATAGTTTATAGGGATGCTATAGAATTCATGGAGAGCAGACTAAAGGATCTAGATGATAATAAAGGTAAAGAATTATTATGGATTTTAGAGCATCAAGAAATTTACACTGCCGGAACAAGTTACAGTGACTCTGAAATATTGGATAAATCCATAAATATAATTAAAACAAATAGAGGTGGTAAAATAACATATCATGGCCCAGGGCAATTAGTTTGTTATTTTGTTGTCGATCTTAAAAGAAGAAAAAAAGATATAAGGAAGTTTATATCTACACTTGAAAGATCTATTATTGATACACTTAAGGTTTATAAAATTGAAACTTTTACTGATAAAAATAACATTGGTATCTGGTTTAACAATAATAATAAGATTGAGAAAGTTGCAGCAATAGGCATTAGAGTAAGTAAATGGATTGCTTATCACGGATTTTCAATAAATATTAATAACGATTTATCAAAATATAATTCAATTATACCATGTGGGATCAAAGATAAAGGCGTCTCTAATTTAAATAAAATTTCAAATCAAAACTTTGATAAAATTTCGGATATACTAATTAATAATCTTATGGTAAATTTGAAATATTAAGTCTTTTAATCTTTAACAATTTTTTAAAATAGTCAGGCAACAAAGCTTTGTATGTAAATTTTTGATCATTAATCATAAATTTTATTTGATAAGAATGTAACATTAAATTCTTATTTATACCTTTATCCATTTTAGAATTTCTATATTTGTCATCGCCGTAAATTGAATGGCCTATATTAAATAATTGTTTTCTTAATTGATGTTTTCTACCTGTTATTGGTCTCATCTCAATTAAAGTAGAATTAATATTTTTATCTATTACTTTATAAGTTGTTTTAGCTTTTTCTATTATTTTTTTTCCATTATCATAACGAATGAGATCATCGTTAAATTCACCAGAATTTTTTTCAATTTCACCATTACATACAGCCAAATATGTTTTATGAACCTTCCTTAATCTGAACAATGATGTAAGTAATTGTGCTGATTGACGGTTTTTTGCCATAATAAATACACCAGACGTATCTTTATCCAGTCTATGAACCGAATAAGGCTTTGTTCCCTGAAAAATTTCACTTTTAGAAAAAATATCTATTAAATTTTTTTTTGACTTTGTTCCACCTTGAACAGATATACCAGCACTTTTATTTATAACAATAAAGTCATCATTGTTATCAATAATAAGATCCTCATTTTCTTTAATAATATCATTTGATGGATTAAATTTAATCTTTTTTTGGATAATTAATTTTTTAAAATTGAAATTAAATAAATCAATTTTATCATTTGTTATTATTTTCGTAGAACTTTTTATTTTTTTTTTATTTAACTTAATTTTTCCTGATCTTAAATTTTTTTCAATAAAACTTTGGGGAATATTACCAAGTTTATGTCTTAAAAACCTGTCTAAACGCATATTATTACATGTTGAATCAACAGTAAAACTCTTCTTCATAGCGGTTTTTTATAGATAATCTTAAGCAGTTGCTGATTTTTTATCTTCTTTTTTATCTATTGTAGAATCCTTAACAGGTTCTTTTTTCTTTCTATCAACTCTTTTTGCTTCAACATCTCTATCCACAAATTCAATTATAGCCATTGGAGCATTATCTCCATATCTATAACCAGCCTTTATTATTCTAGTATAGCCACCATTTCTTTTATCGTATCTTTTAGATAAAGTTTTCTTTACTTTATTAGCCGATTTAATGTCTTGTAATTTAGTTACAAGAAGTTTTGAGGTCTGAAGGCTATTTTTTTTTCCCAATGTAATGATTTTATCAGCTTGAGGTTTAAGAAATTTGGCTTTTGGTAAAGTTGTCTTTATTTGTTCATACTTTATCAAAGAATTAAGCATATTCTTAAGTAAAGCTTTTCTGTGCTCAGAAGTTCTGTTCAACTTCTTATTAGCCATACTGTGTCTCATTAAATAGCTTCCTCTAATTTTTTTGACATTTCAGCTATATTATCTGGAGGCCAATTTGGTATTTCCATACCTAAATATAATGACATTCCAGTCAGCACCTCTTTTATTTCATTTAATGACTTTCTTCCAAAATTTGGTGTTCTTAACATTTCTCCTTCAGATTTTTGAACTAAATCTCCTATATAAATTATATTATCATTTTTAAGACAATTCATAGATCTTACAGACAACTCTAGTTCGTCAACTTTTCTTAGTAAATTTTTATTAAATTCAGGTTCAGAGGAGACTTCTTTAATTGGTGCTTCAACTGGCTCATCAAAGTTTATAAACATTTTAAGCTGATCTTGGAAAATTCTTGCTGAATAAGCTACGGCATCTTCTGCGGAAATAGATCCATTTGTCTCTACTTCCATAGTTAATTTATCATAATCAAGTGCTTTACCCTCTCTCGCAGTGCTAACAGAATATGAAACTTTTTTAACTGGACTGTACAATGAGTCAATAGCAATTAGACCTAAAGGTGGTTCTTCAGGTTTATTAAGTTCTGCTGGTACATATCCTTTACCAGTATTGACATTCATTTCCATATGAAAATTAGTATTTTCATCAAGATTACATATAACTAAATCAGGATTTAATATTTCAACATCTGCAATTGATGAGATGTCTGAGGCTTTAATTTCTCCAGGTCCTTTTGCATCTAACACTAGTTTTTTGGTTCCCTCAGCATTACATTTAAGGGCTAAAGCTTTTACATTTAAAACAATATCAGTTACATCTTCCCTAACTCCTTTAATAGATGTAAATTCATGCAAAACTCCATCTATCTGAATTGATGTTACAGCTGCACCTCTAATTGAAGATAAAAGTATTCTTCTTAAAGAATTTCCTAATGTTAAGCCATATCCTTTTTCAAGAGGTTCCGCTACAATTGTAGCATAAGTTAAATCTTCACTTAATTTAACATCTAGTTTAGATGGCTTAATAAGTGATTTCCAATTTTTTAAATTTACATTTTCAATTTCCATTAAACTCTCCTTTTTTTGGGTGGTCTTGTTCCATTATGAGGCATAGGTGTTGTATCTTTTATAGATAAAATTTTAAAACCTCTAGCTTGTAATGCTCTTAAAGCAGTTTCTCTACCCGATCCTGGGCCTTTAACTTCTACTGATAATGTCTTCATACCAAACTCTAATGCTTTTGAAGCTGCAGAGTCTGCTGCAATTTGCGCTGCATAAGGTGTAGATTTACGAGAACCTTTAAAACCTTTTTGTCCAGCTGAAGCCCAAGAAATAACATTACCGTTAGTATCAGCTATAGAAATAATAGTATTGTTAAATGTAGATTGAACATACGCAATTCCATTTAATATATTTTTTTTAATTTTCTTTTTTTTAGAGTAAGAACTTTTACTAATTTTTTTTGAAGACTTTTCAACTTTTTGGTCTTTATTTTCAACCTTTTCAACTTTTGCCATAATTTATTTTTTAAGTGGAGTTAATTTTTTCCCAGCAATTGCAATAGCTTTTCCTTTTCTAGTTCTAGCATTGCATCTTGTTCTTTGTCCTCTTACAGGTAGTTTTTTTCTATGTCTTGTACCTCTGTAGCAGGCAAGATCAATGAGTCTTTTTATACTTAAAGAGTAGTCTCTTCTTAAGTCGCCCTCAACTTTAAAATTTTGATCTATATATTCTCTTATTTTTAAAATTTCATCATCAGTTAGATCATTAACTCTTTTTTTTTTTGGAAATTCCAATGCTGTACAAATTTGTTTTGAAAATTTATCACCGATTCCATAAATATAGGTTAAACCTATATGGACCAGTTTATTTTGTGGAATGTTAATACCTGCAATACGAGCCATAAATAAGTGATAAAATTTAGCCTTTTATATAATAAGATCTTTTAAAGTCAACGCCTTAAACATTGAGAAAACCATCTATTTTAGTAGTTATTTCGTCAATTTCTAATGTTCCATCTATTTCATAAAAATTTAAATTTTTAGAATAAAAGTCTAAGACTGGTTTAGTTGTTTCCATATAAGTATCATATCTTTTAATAATAGTAATTGAATCATCATCAGACCTTTTTTCTAAAATTTTCCTTTTTTCTAATCTTTTTATTATTGTATCTTTGTTTACATTTAGAAAAAAAATAAAATTTATTTTTTGATTAAAGTTATTTAACAATAAATCTAAATTTTTTGCCTGACTTAATGATCTGGGATAACCATCAAATATTAATTTATTTTTTTTACTTGGATCAGATACAACATTTTTTATAAGATTATTTACTATTTCATCATTTACAAACTTTCCATCATTCATATCATTAATAATTTTTCTTCCAACTTCTGTATCATTTTGAATTTCCTCTCTTAACATGTCACCGGTTGATACCTGATATGCATTCAATTTATTAATTAGATGTTTCGCCTGAGTTCCTTTACCAGCTCCAGGAGGACCAAATAAAATTATGTTCACTATTTATTTTCCAAATTTAGTTTTTTTAATAAGTTGTTCATATTGTGAACTCATTAATCTTGTTTGTATTTGCGTAACTGTATCTATAGCAACAACAACTACAATTAGAATTGAAGTTCCACCTAAATAAAATGGAATTGGATAATTAGCTATTAAAAATTCTGGCATCAAACAAACTAAAGTTAAGTAAGAAGCGCCTATAGTTGTCAATTTTGTTAAAATATTCTCTATATATAATGCGGTACTTTCACCAGGTCTTATGCCCGGAATAAAACCTCCATATTTTCTCAAGTTATCAGCCGTTTCATTTGGATTAAAAGTTATTGATGTATAAAAAAAAGTAAAAAATATTATCCCAGAAGCATACAAAAGCATGTACAAAGGTTGTCCTTGAGTAAAATAAGAGCTCAAATTCAAAAAAGTTTCATTTTCAGAGATGCTGAAGTTTGAAAATGTGACGGGTAATAATAATAATGCAGAAGCAAAAATAGCAGGTATAACTCCAGCTTGATTAATTTTAAGAGGTAGATGAGATGATTCTCCCCCATACATTTTATTCCCCATCTGCCTCTTTGGATAGTTTATTAAAATTTTTCTTAGCGCTCTTTCCATAAAAACAATAAATAATATTGTTAATATTAACAAGATGAATATTGCTAATATCATAATTGTAGATACGGCCCCAGTTCTTCCTAATTCAAAAGTCGTTACTAATGCTCGAGGTATTTCTGCGACTATTCCAGCAAAGATTATTAGAGAAATTCCATTACCTATTCCTCTTTGAGTAATTTGTTCACCTAACCACATTAAAAAAATTGTACCTGCAACAATTGTTGTGACTGTAGAAATTTTAAAAAATATTCCTGGATTTATTACTAAATTTGCAGACGACTCTAATCCAACTGCTAATCCATAGCCTTGGATTGTTGCAAGTAATACAGTTCCATATCTTGTAATTTGTGTAATTTTAGACCTTCCTGTTTCACCTTGTGATTTTAGATTTTTGAAATAATCTGAAGTCCCTGTTAAAAGTTGAATTATTATAGATGATGAAATGTAAGGCATTATTCCAAGTGCAAATATTGCCATTCTACTAATCGCTCCACCAGCAAAAACATTGAACATGCCAAGTAAACCTTTTTGATTACCTTCCATCATTATTTTAAGTTGTTCAGGATCAATACCAGGAAGAGGTACAAATGTTCCAAATCTATAAACTGCTAGCACAGCAATTGTAAATAATATTCTTTTTCTTAAATCGTTACTTGAAGAAGACGAGCTCATTATAAATAATTACTTTTTTAACTGTATAGATCCACCAATTTTCTCAAGTTTGGCAATAGCTGATTTTGATGCTAAATCAGCTTCAATATTTATCTTATCTTTTATTTCTCCAGAGCCTAAAATTTTAAGTTTTATAGAGTTTTTATTAATTAATTTTAATTTCTTTAACAAAGTAGAATTTATTACATCGCTAGTTTTTATATTTTTTTTATCTATAAAAGATTGAATTTTTTCTAAATTTAAAATAGTTATTAAGGTCTTTCCTATCGGGTTAAATCCTCTTTTTGGTAATCTTCTATATAATGGCATCTGTCCACCTTCAAAACTTTTAATAGCAACTCCAGATCTTGATTTTTGACCTTTTACTCCTCTTCCAGAGGTTTTGCCTTTACCAGATCCTATACCTCGTCCAACTCTAATTTTGGATTTATTTATTTTTGTTCTGTTATTTAATCTAATCATTATCCTCTTTTTTCAACAATTTCTGAAATCTTTTTATTTCTAATGTTTGATATTTGTTTAGGTGAATTTTGTTTTAATAATGCTTTCATCGTAGCTCTTATAACATTATGAGCATTAGATGTTCCCATAGACTTAGCTACTATATCCTTAACACCTAAAACTTCACATACAGCTCTAACTGGACCACCTGCAATAATTCCAGTTCCTTTTGATGCCGCCCTCAGAACAATTCTACCTGATCCATCTTTAGCCTTTACATCATGATGGATTGTTCTACCTTCTCTTAAAGGAATATGTATTAATTTTCTTCTAGCCATTTCATTTGCTTTTTTAATTGCATCTGGAACTTGTTTGGCCTTAGCATGAGCAATACCAATTTTACCTGATTGATTTCCGACAACTACTAAGGCAGAAAAACCAAACCTTCTCCCGCCTTTAACAACTTTAGTAATTCTGTTAATATGAACTAACTTTTCAAGTATATCATCTTTTTTTTTATCTTTAAAATTTTCCATTTTCAAAACTCCATTCCATTTTTACGAAGTGTCTCAGCAAAAATTTTTACTCTACCGTGATATTTATAAATACCTCTATCAAAATAAATTTTAGTAATTTTTTTTTCTTGTGCTTTTTTAGCTAATTTTTCTGCAACAATTTTAGATAGTTCGGTCTTATTTACTTTAGAATTAGACTTTATGTCTTTTTCTACAGAAGAGGCAGATAAAAGAGTAATATTCTTTGAATCATCTATAATTTGAGCTGTTATATTTTTTGAAGATCGAGAAATACTCAATCGAAATCGATCTTTCGATGAAACTTTTTTTACCTTATTACTTACTCTAAATCTTTTTCTACTAGTTGTATTTAGTTTCATTATTTCTTCTTCCCTTCTTTTTTGAGAACATACTGATCTTTTTCTCTAATCCCTTTTCCTTTATATGGTTCGATTTTTCTTAAAGTTTTCAATTTAGAAACAATTGATCCAACCTGTTGTTTATCTGAACCAGTTATTTTTATAGTCGTTTGTTTCTCCACAAGTATCTTTATTCCATCAGGAATATCAAAATTAATATCATGGCTATAACCTAACTGTAGATTTAATTGATTTCCTTTAAGAGCCGCCCTATATCCAACTCCAACAAGCTCTAGAATCTTTTCATAGCCTCTACTCGATCCAATTACTGCATTGTTAATTAAGCTTCTATTCATTCCCCAAAGTCTTTTAGTATTTTGATCTATTTTTTTTGGCTTGATAGATATTTCTTTACCGTCTTTAATGTCCAAATTGAAAGTATCTAAGTCGATATTTAAAGACTTTTTTCCATTAGGACCCTCAATATTCAACATATCTCCGGCTAAAGCAACCTTCACTTTCTCTGGAATTGAAATATTTATTTTACCAATTTTAGACATTAAAATACCTTACAGATTATTTCTCCACCAACGCGTTGTTTTCTTGCATCTATATCAGTCATAACACCTTTTGGTGTTGACACTATCGCTATACCTAAACCATTATTTATTTTAGGTAAGCTTTCTGCGCTTGAAAAAATTCGTCTACCTGGTTTTGAAACTCTTTCAAAAGCACTAATAACTGGATTGCCTGAATGATATTTTAAATCTAAAGATAAAATTGACTTATTATCTTTATTGTCAATTTTAAAATCCTTTATAAAACCCTCATTTTTAAGAATATCAGCTATCTTTGACTTAAAATTAGATGAAGGCAATTCAACTTTTTTATGATTTCTTGCTTGAGCATTTTTAACTCTTGCTATCATATCTCCTATTGGGTCACTCAAACTCATATATTCCTTTCTACCAACTTGATTTAACTAAACCAGGGATTTTTCCTTGTAATCCAAGTTGTCGTAATGCAATTCTTGAAATTTTTAACTTTCTATAGACGCCGTGTGGTCTGCCTGTTATTTGACACCTATTCATCACTCTAATCTTAGCTGAATTTTTTGGTAGCTTTGATAGTTTTTGTTGAGCTTTGAATCTTTCCTCCAATGGAATCTTTTTATCCATTATTATTTTCTTCAGTTTTTGTCTTTTCTTAAAATATTTATCTGAAAGTTTTATCCTTCTATTATTTTTATTTATTGAACTTAGTTTGGCCATGACTTAACTGTCTCCTTTCTTAATAAATGGAAAATTCATTTTTTGTAATAAAGCGTAACTATGGTCTACATTTTTAGATGATATAACTATTATTATATCCAAACCTCTTACCTTATCCGCTCTATCAAAACTTACTTCAGGAAAAATTATATGTTCTTTCACACCAAACGTGTAATTACCAAATTTATCAAAACCTTTTGGTGATAGTCCTCTAAAGTCTTTTATTCTTGGTAAGGCTATATTTACCAATCTATCTAAGAACTCATACATTATATTTTTTCTTAAAGTTACTTTTAATCCCGCATTTGTACCCTTACGAGTTTTAAAGTTTGCAACAGATTTTTTAAACTTGGTAATTATTGGTTTCTGTCCTGTAATTTTTCCTAAATCTTCTTCGCATGATTTAAGAATTTTACTATCATTTCCATCTAAGCCTAAACCCATATTGATAACAATTTTTTCTATTTTAGGTCCCATATATATATTCTTAAAACCAAATTGTGTTTTTAATGCAGGCTGTATCTCTTTAATATAAATTTCTTTAAGTCTTGGTGTCATTATTTCTTGGCCTCAGTTTTTTTATTTTTTATTTTTTCATCAATTAACTTTAAATTTGAGATATGAACAAAACTTTCTTTACTTACAATTCCACCTTTTTTTTCTTTAGTTGTTTTAATATGCTTTTTCACAATGTTGATATCTTTAATTTTTGCTCGATTACCAGATCTATCAATTTCAATAACTTCACCTTCTTTTTTTTTATCTTTGCCAGTCAAAATCTTGACTTTGAGTCCTTTTTTAATCATTATAAAACCTCCGGTGCTAAGGAAATAATTTTCATTTGTCCTTTATTTCTTAATTCTCTAGTCACTGGTCCAAAGATTCTAGTACCTACCGGTTCTCCTTTATCATCAACAAGGACTGCAGCATTGTTATCAAATTTTACTTTAGATCCATCATCTCTATGAATACCTTTTTTAACTCTAACAACGACTGCTTTGTGAACAGAGCCCTTTTTAACTTTGCCCTTAGGAATGGCTTCCTTTACAGCTATAACAATTGTATCACCTATACTAGCGTATCGTCTTTTTGAACCACCAAGAACTTTGATACACTCTATTCTTTTGGCTCCAGTGTTATCTGCTACATTCAATTCTGTTTGAACCTGTATCATTATTTTGTATTCTCCATAACTTGAAATTTTTTATTTTTTGAAAAAGGTTTACTTTCAATGATAGAAACTT
>MDTB01108355.1_pt1 | contig 10774 bp, 8 predicted proteins | sample 811161 | NCBI WGS metagenome assembly MDTB01 (sample SAMN05326650, study PRJNA326480) | marine metagenome | isolation source: seawater | place: Mediterranean Sea | collected 2009 | reverse complement strand
GAATTATAAATTTAGAACAAAGCCATACAAGCATCAGTTGACTGCTTTAGAAAAGTCGTGGAACAAAGAAACCTACGCATACTTTATGGAGATGGGTACAGGTAAAACAAAAGTGTTGATAGATAACATGTCCATGCTTTATGACAAAGGCAAAATAGATGGTGCATTAATAGTAGCTCCCAAAGGTGTAATAAAAACCTGGTATGAGCAAGAGATACCTACACACTTACCAAAGCACATACAAAATGTGTCAGTATTGTGGCAATCTAATATTAATAAAACACAACAAGAAAAACTAGAAACTTTGTTTGAAACAGGCATAGATTTACATATTCTAATTATGAACGTGGAGGCTTTGTCTACAGACAAAGGTGTTAAGTTTGCAACTAAATTTTTAAACTCACACAAAGTATTGATGGCAATAGATGAATCTACAACTATCAAAACACCAACAGCTAAACGTACAAAAAATATTATAAATCTTGGTAAGTACTCTAAATACAGAAGGATAATGACAGGATCTCCGGTTACAAAGAATCCACTAGACTTGTATACACAGTGTGAATTTTTAGACCCATACTTACTAGATTTTGCATCATATTATGCTTTTAGAAATAGATATGCTGTAATGAAAACTATGCACGTTAGAGGTAGATCAATACAAGTTGTTCACAAATTTCAAAACCTAGGTGAGCTTTCAGAAACATTACAAAACTTTTCTTACAGAGTTTTAAAAGAAGATTGTTTAGACTTACCTCCAAAGAACTGGACTAAGCGTTATATTACTTTAAGTAAGGAACAAGAGAAGATTTACAAACAAATGAAAGAGCACGCTCTTGCTACGTTAAATGGCAAAGTTACTTCTACTATGACTGTAATTACACAGCTGATGAGGTTACAACAAATAACTTGTGGCCACTTCGTTGCAGATGATGGCACCACACAAGAAATAAAAAATAATAGAATTACGGAGCTAATGGATGTGTTGGATGAGATAGAAGGCAAAGCAATCATATGGGGACACTGGCAAAAAGATATACAGAATATGGTTAGTGAAATAGAAAAGGTCCATGGTCCGGGGTCAGTGGTTGACTATTATGGGTTAACGCCACAAGATGAAAGACAAGATAATATACGTAGATTTCAGTCCGACCCTAAGTGCCGATTCATGGTAGGAACGCCGTCTACGGGCGGCTATGGGATAACTTTAACGGCTGCAAATACCGTAATTTACTATTCTAACGGATATGACCTAGAGAAGCGTTTACAGTCAGAGGACAGAGCGCATCGTATTGGACAAAAGAAAAATGTAACTTATATAGATATTATTGCAGAAAAAACTGTAGATGAAAAAATACAAAAATCACTTCGTAAAAAAATTAATATTGCATCTGAAGTATTGGGTGAAGAGTTACGAGCTTGGATTTAATCTAAGTCTACAGCGTTACCAATAACAGGTTTGTATTTAGTTTTACCGTCTTCTCTAAAAGCTCTTAATAATTGTTTTCTTGGTTTATCAGATACATAGCTGCAGTGGATCCACCCCGAGTTTGGTTCACCGGGAGTGTAAAATTCTAATATCATTTGATCATACGGAAGGTTTGCCTTGATCCAATCAAAGACTTCAGCGTTGCTTGTGCCCAAGCATTCGAAGTCCGCCGCCTCCGCACGGGTATGTTGCGAATTTAAACTGCTGCCAATTTTTACACATAACTCAGGACTACGAAAGCAGCTAGTCACCGTTACTCTGCCGAAGTGGTCACGTACCGGTTGTAAAATATTCTCACAAAGTAATTTTAATTTTTCTATTTGATCTGCATTAGGATTATTGTCTATGCCCAGCCTGATAGCTGTGTCTGATTTAATAAGCTCTGATAAGCTAAAGTTTCGTGATAGTTTCATTATTATATGGCGTTCATGAGTAAGGCCAGTATTATGGCTCCGCCTCCACCCATGATCATCTTCTCCATCCTTGACACACGTTCTTTTATTTCTTTGATTTGTTCAAAGGTTTGTTTTTGCATAATTCTGCAAAGTTTCTCGTGCGCTTCTATTTTTTGTAATGCTGATTTTTTCATTATGTTCTTTTCGCAATTGCCCTATCTAAAGTATCAGATAGTACTGCATCCTCTGTTTGTGTCAAGTTGGTAATTGGGCTTTTTTGTGGCACATTTGCTACTATATTTGGACTAGGTGTTGCAGGTAACGGTGGTGTTTGTATTTTTGCCTCTGGTTCATCAACTAAATTTTTAATAGTTCTTGTTGTTTTTCTTAAAACTTTTTTAACAAAACCTTCGTCTCTTACGGGGTCACCATTTTCATCTAATAATATATTACCTTTTTTATCTGTTTCATAACTAAACTCCTCTGGATTATATTCGTTACCTTTTGTAAAAAATTCTTTGTCTTCGTACTCATCAATGATGTCATCTAATTCACTCTCTGGAAAAACAAAATCTTCATTTAATCTGTATTTAAATTTATTGTTTGTAAACTCTTCTATCTCTGTTTCTAAAGTATTTATCTTTGTTTCAAATCTTTTTTTAGAGTAGTTGACCGGAGTAAATTCACCATTAATTAAATTTTTAACTATTTTTTTACTTGTACCAGATTTAATCATGATTTCTTCAATGGTATCTTCATCTACATCTAATAGTTTTAAATTTTGTATTCTAATAAACATATCTTTCTGTATTCTAAACGCCTCGTCTTGCATTTTTGTAAATGTTCTAACCATGTCAGATGGTGTATTTTCTTGATAATTATTTACGTTATAAAAATTTTCGTTTTCATCTGTTGCTCTTAATTTTCTATTCATGTCTGATGTAAAAAACCTTAAATCTTTTTTAACATCAATTCTAATAATTCTAGTACCAGCAAACAATGCAAGTAATTCATCTTTTAAATTTAAAGGTTTACCACCAGCTGTAAGATCTTTTGATACAGCTCCTGCAACTTTATCAACGTTTACAAAAACACCTGGCTTAACTCCATCCAATACGTATGCAAAAGATTTTGCCATTTTATCTCCTAAACTATCAGATGCAGAATAAACTGTACCACCTTGTGACTTTCTTCCTTTTCTAGTTGTAACATCTAAAACTCTATCGTACCCAATTGGTTCTGTAATAAATGGACTTAACAAAGTCATAACAGGTCCATCAGATGCAAACATTAATTCTAAAACATAATCTTCGGTTTCTTGTGGGTTTAATTTTTGTGCTTTTGCTTTTGCAAGTGCAGAAGCAAATGGTGCATACAAACTATCGTATGGTGAAAAGTATGAATAATTTATAGCTGCAGACTCACCATTTTCCCATCCTTTAATAGGCAATAAACTAGAGTTTTTATCCCAAGGTGCAGCAGCAGACATTTTGTAAGCATCCCATTGTGCACTAGTGCTATTAGTTAAAAACTGTGCTGTTTGTACAAGACCCGTTCCTCCAGCATATAAAGTCATAAAACCACCTAATAATCTTCTAAGTCCCATCTGTCTTACGGCGGCGTTTGAACTAGATGCTTGTTTTAAAGCAAAGTTCATAATGTTTGCTCCTGTTCTTAATATCTCTGCTGGAAAAGATACAAAGGCACCTAGTGGTAATTTTCTTAAATTTTGTATTGCAGGTGGCACTTTAGAATAAGTTGGATAGGTGTTTCTAATAGAGTATGCAGCTACCTCATCTAATGCATCATCAAAAGTTTTTACATTGCCTGTTATAGGGTTTATGTCATCAAAAGATCTTCCCATTTCTTTAAAATATAATCTAATATCATCTAAGTTTCTTAGCCCCTGACTTAATATTGATCTTTCAAATTCAAAACCATAAAATTTCCACAAGTTGTCTCCTCCTGCATATACTCTTGCAACTTTATCAGTAGGAGTCATTTTAATTAATTTGCTAAAAAGTTGATCAGATGTTCTAATTGATTGATTTTTTACCTGATCCATAATTGCTTTTAATTCAGCAGCTACAACGTTTTCATCCCACACTCCTAAACGAACTAGTCTTTCTACATAATTATTAAATGCTACTTCATCTATATTTTTCTGACCTGCTTTAAATATATCATCTAATACTATTTTAATTGCATTTGTAACACTTGCGTTGCCACCAATGTGTCCGTTCATAAGTGCAAAGAAAGCAGCTGATGTTACGTTTCTTACTTGTGTTTGTGGAGAGTACAAAGTTTTACCAATTTGCACACCAACCTTACCTTGCATAATTTCTCTGTATATTGGTATGTTGATTAAGTCATCTAATAGACCACCTACACCTTGAAACATTTGTACGTACTCTGGATCTGCGTACAACTCCATTAAATCAGACTTCATATGTCTACCAAGTCTAGGTAATTTTTCTATCTTTTGAGCATTTAAAATACCAGCATTAATTGCTTCCTCACGACTGTTGAACAGCCATTTATTTTTTAAACCTGATTGAGCTATGTAATCTGCAGCTCTCTTGTTTGCCATTGCAGAAACCATTTCTGCTGTGGTTGTTCCCACAACTGCTTTTAAATTTTTTTCAGGTCCTAATAAATTTTTAACAACAGTAGGTAATTCCTCTCCTGTTTTTAACATATTGTAATCTTTAAACCTTAATAATTTTGCTATTTCTTTTAATTGTGATAGTGGATTTTTACCTTCAGCTCTACCTAATCTTAATATCGATTCTACCATCATTTTTGCAGATTCGTTATAAGCTCTTTCTTTATTTAATTTTGGAAAATCTTTTACAGAAATTAGTCTTAAATCTTTATTTTTTTTAATAATATTTGTTGATACCCAATCAACAGCATTATTATAAATTTTTTGATCTGGTGCATAATTAGGATTTGAAAACGTTGAAAAAGATTTAATTAAATAACTATTAATTCTACTAGCTTCTATATTAGCTAATTGTTTTGTAAGTTTATCTGCATTTTTATCTTTAGGTAAAGATTTTTGAAACTCTCTCATTACATTTGCAATTTCTTTTTTTAAATCTGCAGCCAATGGTTGTAATTCTTTTGGTAAATCATTTCTTTTAATTTGATCTCTTAAAAATTGTTCTACTTGGTCAAGATAATGTTTTTGTAAAGCAGGAGAACTTGTTAAACTATTGTGTTGATTTTCAAAACCTTTTGCTAAATTGTATGCTTTTTTCTCTAAACCTTCCATAGTTCTATCTAATTTTCTTGCTCTACCTTTTATATATAACATCACATTTTCGGATACACCTTCAATATCTTTTGGTGCTTTACCAAAAGACCTAAAGTAAGATAATATGTTATCTAGTTTTTTAATTACTCTAAGTTCTCTATTAGGATTTGTTACAGAATATAATCTCCAGTCTTCAAACTTTGGTAATTGTTTTACAATTTTACCAGAAAAAGCAGATACAATCGTAGGAGCTACTGCCTTTGTTAACACAAAATCTGTGGCATTTCTTATTCCTTTAGCAGTTTTTGTTACAACTGGTTTAACAGCTTCTCTTGATCCAAGATACGTAATGGGTCTAAATACAGCATTGTTTATACCTTTAGCGCCTAGTGATGCAGACGTTCTTACAAAAGGTGCAAGACCATATTTATAACCTTGTTGTAATCCTTTTCCTACAATTGGAAAACCAGCTCCTATTAATGTCCCTTCTGCACCATATTTAATTTTGTTTCTAAATTCTGCTGCAGCTCTTTTTCTTCCTGTTAAACCCTCCGTTGCCTCTGGTTCAAAAAATAAAGATTGTCTTCCAGGTTCAGATACTAAAAAATCTGTTGCACCAACAACTGTCATACCTTCTATAGATCTTGATGCAATCTTACTAATTTTTCTTTGCCTTGCAGTCTTACCCATTTTTTCAACAACGTTTTTAACTTGTCGAAAAGTTTTAGTTCTATTTAAAGATTTTTGAATAATACCTCCTGGTATTCCAAATTGTGTCATTAAAGCAACAAGGTCACCTCTCCAAGTTTCTGGTCTATCTGGTTGTTTTTTAGGATCTTTCATCATTTCATCAAATGATTCTAAAAAACTAGTATTGAAGGTGTAATCTAATCCTGTAAATAAAGCGCTCTTAAGAGCTGTATAAGTGTCAAATAACCCTGTATCCACACCTTTTCTAATTTCATCATAACCAGATATATAATCTTTTTCTCCCTCTATTCTTTCTAGTTTTTTAATTATGTCTTCGCCTTCTGTTAACGAGGCAGCTGTTCTTAGTTTTGGAGTTAAAAATAAACCAAGTCTTAATAAACTAGTATCTTTAGCGTCTTTGCCTTTGAAAGACTCTATTACAGGTCTAATATATTTTACAGGTTTTTTAGGTTCTCCAATACTTTCTAATGCAGATAAAAATGTTTGTTGAAACTCGTCAAGATTTCTTATATTTCCAGGTTCAGTCTCAGGTTTCTTATAAGGTCTCTTTCGTTGCCTTTCTATAGCAGTTTCATCTCTAGCCATGTTATTACTCCTGTGGTAAAACTAGATTGACACTATACTTTTGATTAAATAAATCTACGTCTTGTTGTGTTGCTATTGTTGCAAAGTCTTCTAATGCTTCTGGACTTAATGCAATAAGTTTTACGATATCATCACCTATCTCTTTTGGTAATCTAGCTCTTAAAGTTGCAAAATCTATTTTAGGTTCTTCTGTTGTTCCTTGATCCGCGGGCATTGATTCACCACCCATTTGTAATCCAATACGACCACCATCAGCTTTTGCCTCCTCTATTTTAGGAACTGTTTGAAAAAATTCTGCATATCTTCTAAATGCTTCTTTTAACAGATCAGGATCACTTTTACCATCTGGATATTTATCTATCATTAATTCTGGGTTATTAGGATCAGGTATTTGTTCATCTTTTAATGAATTAATAATACCTTTTAAAACATCAGCAGCAAAATCAGTTTGTTGCATTAACGATTTACCAACAGCATTTTCTTTAGATAAATAATTTAATCTAGCTTGAGCTTTATCTAATTCATCTTTAAGACCTGTCTCACCTGCTGCAATTCTTTTGTTAAGCTCAGTTATTTTACCCATTGTTCTTTCAATATCATTTGCTATTTCAAGTTTAGCATATGTCTTACCACTAGTTCCACCAGAAGCCTCAGCTTTAGCTTCTATTAAAGTTTTAAATAAATCTGCATCTGTTGCAAACTTTGTAGCTCTTTCAGTGTCCATATCTTTGAAAAGTTGTTCTGTTGGTGCTTTAGCTGCAGATGCAACTGTAGAGAAGAAACCACCTTCTGGTGGTCTTGATAATAAATCTAAACCAAATGTAGTTAAAAATCTTGAAAGACCCTCACCTTGTGGTCTTTGAAATTGTGGAAACATTTCTTTTGCTTTTGTAAACTCTTCTTGAGTTGGTAACACACGACCTGCATCAAAATAGTTTTGTCTCGGTGTATCTAGTCCTGTCGTAATGCCAGTTCCTGCAGAACCACCTATTCTAAACATTGGTCTTTTTAAAATTCTATTCATTACTATCCACCAAAAAGAGGTCTTGGGTTTACCGCTCCATAAATACCAGCAAGTGTTGTTCCAACACCAAGAGCTGTTTGTAATGGTGTAGGGTTAGGTCTTATAGTTTGTTGAAACTGTGCAGGGTATCCACCCATTAATCCAGTTACTTGTCCAGCAAATCTATCTAACTGTTCTTGTGGTTGGAATGCTGCTTGTCTTGCTGCTTCTCTTTGTGCATCGAGTTGAGCCTGTGCTTGTGCCTGGTTTGCTGCGCCCAGTCGACCTAAAGTAGAAATATCTCCTTGTTGTAATCCAGGCACGAGAGATGCTAAACCTGCTTGTTGTTGTCCTAATCCGGATTGTGCTTGTGCTATGTTAAACCTGTTAGCTATGTCTTGTTGTCTAGCTGCTTGTGCTTGACCAAAACCTTGTTGTAAAAGTCCTGCCTGTAATAAAGCTCTTTCTCTCGCTGCCCCTGTGCCAAACTCGGCGAGTTGCACTCCCGCTCGGCCACTGCCGAGCACTCCCAAAGCTGTTTGTTGATCTTTTATTTGCTGTTCTCTAATAGCTTGATTACGATCAAATTCTGAAAGTGTTGCATCAATCACTTGTGATTGATAAGGGGACATAAAGTCTTGAATCTGTTGTGTTGTTGCTGCCCCTGTTGGTATACCACCTATTGTAGTTCCTGCTGCACCAACTTGTTGTTGTGCTGCGGTTACGAATGGTTGAAAAGATCCTATACCAGTTTGTGCTAGTTGTTGTGCTTGTGTTGTTAATGCGTCTTGTGCTGCGATTTGTGGTGCAAGTCCAGCTAAACTTTCTTGTCTTGTTGTAAATGCTTTAGCTGCATCTTGTCTTGCTTTAAAACCTGCTGCAGTTTCACCAGGTTGTTGTGTAATACCTGCAATGCCAGTTGATACAACTGGAACAGCTGTTTGAGCTGTAATTTGTTTTGCTAGGTCTAGACCTAAATCTTCAATAAATTTTGCGGGTAATGTTCTTTGTTCAGTTACAGCCATTATAATACTTCCTCTAATCTTTGTGATGTTTGAAACATTTTACGTGCGCCTTCTAAGCCTTGCGATTCTTCAGATACGTCACCCCCGGCTTCTAGGTTCTTCATCATGTTATACATAACTTCTGCGCCTTTGTCTACATTTCCATCACCTGCATTTCTAACCGCATCAGCTGTAAATACAAACTCATTCTTGGATAATCTAGCTGGTACATCATCTGCTTTTTCCATACGTCCAATAGGCACAAAACCACCGTCTTCTCTGTAGTCTTTTTCCATACCACCCATATCTAATAAAGGCATTACCTTTTTAGCTACTGGTTCTTTAGAGCCTTTTTGATAACCTATTCTACCACCGTCAGCAGCGTAGAAATCGAATTCACTACCTGCAAACCTAGATCTTAAAGTATCAAAAGGTCTTGCTGTAATTCCTTCTATATCTAATGATGGACCTCTGTCTTCATCTCTAAACTCCTCTGGTTCTTGTTGTTTTTTAGCTGTTATTCCTGCTAGTGCTGATGTTCCTAATATTGTTAAAAGCGGGTTTTCTTTTATAAAATCTAACGCTTTACTGTCTTTAGCAGCTTTAAATATATTTTTACCTTTTTGAAAAATACTTGTGTCTTTAGGCACTGCTCTTTCAAATATTTGACCCATACCTCTATCAGGAATTATACCTTTTTGTATTTGAGATGATATTAAATTAGGTTTTTGAGTAGCTAGGACTACATCGTCAGCATCAAAGAAACGAGGTCTTATTTGACCCATAGCTCTATCAGGTATAGCTCCTGCGCTTATATCACTTGCAACTCTTGCTCTACCAGCAATACCTGTTGGATCTGCTTTTGGTGCCCCTCCTGGAGGAAATGCTTTGGCAGTTGCTCCAGATAAAGCTGCTGATAATGCAATATCTTTAAAATCTAAATCTTCGTCTGATGCAAGTTGCGTGATACCTGTTGTTGCACCAGATATTAATGCTGCTTTTTGTGCAGCGGATAAACTTCCCATAACACCAGTACCAAAAGCAGGACCAAGTGCGTATGGTGCTGCAACTGCTATAGCTAGTCTACCAACTGGGCTCTTTGCAACTTTTTTAACTGTTGAAACTGTTTTCTTTGCAACTTTTTTTATTGGACGTGTAATTTTTCTTACAAAACTACCTAAACCATAAGCTTGTCTTTCTTCATCAGTATCTTCTAAAAAACCACCGTCAGCAAAAAATCTATATGCTAGTCTATTTAAATCCATAGATCTTTGCATAGGCATTACTGGTGCGACTGTTCCTGGAGCGATTTGTGTTTGTGCAAATGTAGGGGGTATGTATTCTCCCTCTCCTCCTGGTTCAACAGTGTCATCATCGTCGTCTGTAAAAAAATCTAATTTTGCTTGTTCGTAAACATTTGGGTCTTTAATACCTTTTTTAGTATTAAAAAGATTTATACCAAAAGTTGGTACTTTTGTTTTTAAACTAATAAGACCTTTAAATATATTTGTAGGAGTAAGAAGCTCTTTTAAACCTTCACCTTTGTCAGTTTTATCTGATCGGGTTTTACCCTTATCACCCATACGTGTTTCTCTATTTAAATCACCTAATGAATCTGCTCCAGTTTCTGGTCCATCTCCTTTACTAGCTTCACTACCGCCATATGCATCATCACCACGGTATCCTTGTCTAGTACCACCAAATCCTGGTTGTACTAACATACCCCCGTTTTGTAACATCTGTTTTGCTTGTTGTGCTCTTGTTATGGCCATTTTTCTATTCTATTTTGTTTTACCAAATAAATCAAGGCTAGGCATTTTTATAGTTACGTCTCTTTGTACGTCTTCTACTGGGATATTAGCCATTTTTAAAGCTTCTTCGCTTTCATAAATTTCACCAGTTTTTTTATTTTTTATAGTTGTTTTAATGTCTTCTGGTTTTATTACCATTACTTTACTCATTATGTCGTTACCTCTCTTGGCTGTATTTCTAATATTGAGGCTATGACGTGCAGCCTACCTGCGTCAGCGGCCTGTACTTTTAATGCTTCACCTTCTTCCATTACAAGAGGTTGAGACAAAAGTTCTGTTGTTGCTTTAGATGCTACGGCTTTATCTTTAAATAAATTAAATATAGAACTACTAGCGTTTACTAAAGTTATAGTAATTGTACTTCCTGATCCGGCATCCTCGGATATTAACAATGATTTAATAACAGCTGTCTTAAAACTAGGCACTGTATATAGTGTAGTTAAATCTGTTGTAGTTAAATCTACTTTTTTATTTATAAAACTATTAGCCATTATTGTAAAAAGAAGTTAAATGCTTC
>MDTB01083225.1_pt1 | contig 10774 bp, 7 predicted proteins | sample 811161 | NCBI WGS metagenome assembly MDTB01 (sample SAMN05326650, study PRJNA326480) | marine metagenome | isolation source: seawater | place: Mediterranean Sea | collected 2009 | reverse complement strand
GTATAGATAGACATTTGTAATTAAAAGTAGTTTTTAAAGCATTCAATATTTAGAATAATTATATACGTTTTTCCCATTTTTCTTGGTTCGTGTATCGTTATTAATTATCATTTATAATATATAATAACAAGTATAATTGTATATCCTTCATTTATTTATTAATTATTGTGAATAATCATGTCGTCACATACGAAAAAATCAAAAAAAAACACAACATCCAAAAATAGTAGTAGTAAGAAAAATAATAGTAATAGAAAGAAATCATCTACGTCCTCTTCAAAATCTTCAAATCGTAAGTCGTCTTCCAATAAATCATCCACGACGAAAATGAACCGATCGGTGAAGAAAAAAATAATACAATCCTCTTCTGTAACAACAGCTGTAGTGAATAGCATTAATAATAATAATAATGATAATAGTAGTATTGAAAAACAAGCAAATGATAATAATATTAATAGTAGTGAAGTTATGAGTGATAATGAAAATAGTATTAGTAACATCAATAATAATTCAACTACAATCTCTGTGACTGGAAATGATACAAGTATCATGTCGGAGGCAATAGCCAAAGAACAAGAGCGACAGCAAAAAGAGGAAGATGAAATCGATAATGACACTCGTATAATGACATCTACTGGCACTTTTGATATGGCAACTGTAGAAATGAAACAACGTTTACGAATTTTAGAGCATCAAGTTAAAAATTTGAGATCTGAAAACAGGCAATTATTGAATACTCGTAATCGTGAGATAAATTTACAAGAGAAGAAAACTTTAAAATATTCCAAACAAATTGATGCTTTAGCGCAACAATTGGAACAAGTTGTTGAACGCAATGTTGATGTATTAGCAGAAAAAGAAGAGCTAGAAAACAGAGCAGAAGCTGCGGAGGAACGTATACGTATATTGGAATCTAATGCTGGATCTTTACGTGCACTTGTTACGGAATATTTATCAACACCAACAGAGGAGTCAAAACGATCATTTCATGAAAAAGAATTTTGGGATAAAGTTGCAACGCCGCGATTAATGGCAGAATCTATGCCACCAGCATCGTATGATAGTCAAAATAATTTGAAACAGAATTTGAAAAATTTAAAACGTGGTGATATGGGATACGATGTTATTAGGGCACATCCAATACATACCAATGAATTAGAATCAAGGTTAGCACAATTGAAAGCAACGACGGCTGAAAATTTACGTTTACGTCGTCAACTTGATAAATTACAACATGAGAATTCTGAAATGCATACAAAGCAAAAAACTTCTATTAAAGAAGGGCGTGATTTGATTGCAAGGCAACAACGATGGTTAATGGGAACCGTTCGACGTATGAAATGGGTTGTTAGTCAAAAAAAACAACTTGAAAAAGATTTAAAATCACGATCATTATATGTAGGTAAATTAGAGACAAAATTGTTAAAGCAAACTAGTCAAATAAGAGGATTAAGAAATCAATTAAAAAGAAAAATAAATAGTAAAAGAAAGAAACCGGGTAAAAAAATAGCAGGAAAAAATAGTGATAGTATAAAAGGTGGTAATGGCGATACTACTAGTAGTCCAGCAAGAGCTGTTGTACGGGATGTTCGACGTACTAAATCAAGTGATTTAGTTGATGGTATTGTAAATTCGCCTCGACGAAATTCTACTACTATTACTGATCAAATTGATAATATTGTAAGCACAAATGCAAGTGATAAAAGTGCTAATTTAATACGTTCTATATCAGGTGTTTTAAACGATAAAAGTATGATATCATCGGTAGATGATTTAGATGAGATCATGAGCAGAGAATTAAGTGTCGGTGAAATTGAAGAAATTGAAGATACTACTTCAAGAAAATTACAATCTCAATTTATGTCCATGTATGAAGATGATGATGATGATGATAATAATGAAGGTAAAAAATCGAAGTGATGAGTGTGTGACAAACTTTTTATAATTTAGTACCGAGTTTTAACCACAAACAATCAAAATGCTACGCGTACGTACTGGGTATTATACTATAATTATTTATTAATTTTTTATTAAATTGTTAAACATATTCTAGATGATATGCGGCCTTTTTTTTTTTTCCCAACAATATATTGGCACATTGATTTAGATTCCTTTGAATTTATTTTCTCTTTTCATGTCGTACAATAACAACTTAAACTTGTTCAATTTGATATTTGGATTGTATTATACGCTTAACTATAGGAAAAATAGTACTAACATCATGTCGGGACCTAGGTAAAAAGGTTAAGGTGATAATTCTCTTCTTTCTCTTTACCACAAATTTTTAAATCATCTCATAATATAATGTGCTAATATGTAGCAACGCACCAACCATATTAATATACGTAAGGCCTTAATATATTAGAATAATAGATATTCTTCAACTTTTAGATATATATGTATATACATTTTAAATAAGGCCATATGTATATAAATAAAGGAAATAACATTATTATTTATATTACAAAAAAAAAAATATCAAAATTATATGCTTACATATATACATATCCAAAAAAATACATATAAACAATGGCAACGATGATGGAAAATAATAATACAAATGAAATTTTAAAAGCAACATCATATGCACCTACTAATATTGCATGTATTAAATATTGGGGAAAACGTGATACTTCATTAAATTTACCTATTAACTCTTCCGTCAGCATAACCCTTGACATGGATGATTTAAGAACTGTTACCACTGTCACCGCATCCAAGACATTTAAAAAAGATCGTTTATGGTTAAATGGAAATGAAGAAAATCCGGAAAATAATAAACGTGTGCAAAAAGTTTTAAATGAAATACGTAAAAGAGCTAATAAAGATATTATTATTAATGAGACAACAACAATAACTGCTAATGAATTAAAAACATATGGTGTACATATAATTTCATACAATACCTTCCCAACTGCAGCAGGATTGGCATCATCTGCTTCTGGTTATGCTTGTATGGTACATGCACTTTCAAATCTATTTCAAATCGAGGAAACATTTAACGGTGAATTGACTACGATTGCACGTCAAGGTTCTGGTAGTGCATGTAGAAGTTTATATAGTGGTTTTGTGAAATGGGATATGGGATCAAAAGCAGATGGTACAGATAGTATTGCAATTCAAGTTGCAAAGAAAAGTGATTGGAAAAATATGGAAGCTATAATTTGTGTAGTTAGTGATAAAAAGAAAGATGTCGGTAGCACAGGCGGGATGGCATCTAGTGTAAAAACAAGCAAATTATTAAAACATCGAGCAGAATGCATTGTTGATGAGCGTTTAAATGAAATTGAAAAAGCATACTTAAATAATGATTTTGAAACATTTGGCCGTATTACAATGCAAGATAGTAACCAATTTCATGCAACATGTTTAGATAGTTTTCCACCTATATTTTACATGAATGATGTATCGCGTGATATTATACAATTAGTGCATAAATACAATGAATCGTGTGGTAAAATTGTCGCTGCATATACATTTGATGCTGGTCCAAATGCTGTTATTTTTGTTGAGAAAAATAATGTACCAACATTATTAAAAGGACTTTTAAGTAGTTTTCCATCTTCTACTAATGGTAGAATTGTTAGTTCACTTGATGATACAATATTACAAATCGCAAATTTAGGAGGAGGAAAGAAAATAGATTATGATGCAGATGAAAATATTTTTTTGAAATGGTGTAAAACGATTTTAGGTACAAAATATTTAAATACAACAGATAGTGTGAAACAATTTATTCATACACGGGTTGGTGATGGTGCAATGTCAGCAGATAATAATATACATTTAGCAGATGATACAACAGGTTTACCAAAAGAACAATATTGGATAGGCGGACAAACATTGTTAAATAAAAAGAAAGATGTCATTGCAAAGTGGGAGTAAAAAGAACATGGGGGGATGGGAGAGGTTAACCATCAGTGTTTTATATTTTTTTATATATAAAATATATATATTTTTTTAAAAAAAATTTTAAAAGCATCACAGGTGTACGTCGTACAACATTTTATAATACGAGTATAGACCTCATCACTTTCGAATATGTTCTAAATGTATCATATATAATACGCAATTATTAAAAAAAACATTTTAAATTAACCGCGCTCCTTTAATATAGGACCTCTCTTTGATGACAAAATAAGAGGAAGAGGACTAGTCGTTCTACGTCTTACTTCGTATCATGTTATACAACCTCCTCATATGTAGTTTTTAAAATTGATAATACGTCGTTAAAATCCGTAAATTGCCTTGGTGATAAACGATTTAACATTGCAATTTGTTGTATTTTTGCAAATTCTTCAAAATCATCTTGTTTTACCGATTCTACATCTTCATATTTTCGAGGTAAATCAGGGCATGAATCAATTAAATCTTTCACTAATTTTGCAGCAGATGCATCTGGATCACCTAATGCTTTGGAAATAAGTTTCTGTGCTTCTGCTGTATCTTGTTTATGAAAATGCAAAATTCTCCACATTAATAATGCAGAGCAACTTCCTTGATGTACACTGTAACGTGCACTAAATTGATTTTCCAACCAATGTCCAGCAGCATAATAGATCGATGCATATGCTGATATCCCTGCCCAACCACCTTCAAATACTTTGCACATTCCATCTTTTGATTTAGGATCTTCTGTTAATAATTTCAACCCTTCTTGAATCAATGCTAATGCTTTTACACCTAATGCCGTTGTTGTTTCAGATGCTTTTTTATGTGTAATAGCTTCTACTGAATGATCTACGCTACGTAAAAGCGTGCCAAATTTCAACCAATTTGGAGAATCTTGACCCAATGTTGGATCAAATACAATTAATGTTGGCATAGTATTTTTGATTTGATCAGGTGCAAATACGCCAGCTTTTTTTCCATCTGCTGTTTGCGTGCCAGCCATCCCTGTGAATTCAGCCATTGCAAAAACGCTTGGACATGCAATTTGACCGACTAATTTTTGGCTTAAATTTGCAGAATGCCATTCAATTAATTTTTCAAATGTAACTTCAATTGAACTATCTTCTGTTGTTGCTGCTATCCAAATCCTAACAATTTTAGCACAGTCTTGAATTGCCCCTGTACCAATAGATACGACAACTTCAGCACGAAATTCAGCTGCTGCTTTACAAGCGCCTTCAAAACCTAATCCACCCATTTTAATATCATAATTTTTTGTCACTTGTTTTCCATTTTCAACAAGCATTTTCTCCAACGCATCAACTTTACTTGACAATGAACTATTTGACATAATAAATACTTTGTTAATAGATTTTGCATTACATTCAATTAACACTTCTTCCATGAAATTAATATTAATTTTTACATTTTCGCATCCTGGTGGTATAGGTGTTTCTGCCATTTTAATATATTCTCTAAAGTTTCTAATTTAGTGACGAGGATATCATAAGTTTAAATCAAAAAAATTTAAACAGTCTATATGGATCTTCTTTCTTGTACAAACATATAATATACTGTACATCTTTTTTTTTGTTGTTGAATATATTGTGAAGTTGGACTGTTGGACTCATCACATTTTTATTATTTCCATCATCTGATTTTTCCAATTTTTAAGGCATATTTATGTAATGATAAGATGATCGTTCCATATTAATATTCAATTGTATTATTTATATATATATGATTTATGATATTCTTGTAGCTGTTTTAAACGATATAAAACACTTAAATATCAGGATAATTATCATTTGGATCCATTTATTATTTAATATAGAACATGAACATATAGTTATCCAGGTTATTAATATATGATACATACATTAACATATAATTTACTAGTAGTATATTTAATAATAATAGTAGGAATCGATAATCACACGTACATAAACACTATATATTATAAATAATAAAATTTATTATACATTTAAATCTCAACAATATATAATAAAAAAAAAAACATATTATAAGAGAACAAAAAAGATGGCATTATTAAGAAATGTAATTAAAAATTGTATTAAAAAGCCAAATAATACACGTTTATTCTCATCTGCAGCAACACAAGGAGAATTTACAATTGTGGAAACAAAAGACCGTGTAGGTGTTATAACATTAAATCGACCTAAAGCGTTAAATGCATTATGTGATGGTTTGATGCATGAAGTAAATAATGCAGCAAAAGGATTTGACCAAGATCCAAATATCGGTTGTATTGTTCTTACTGGAAGTGGTAAAGCATTTGCTGCAGGTGCTGATATTAAAGAAATGGCTGATAAATCTTTTGTTGAAGCATATCATAGAAATATGTTTCAGTTTTGGACTGATTTAACTCGTATTGCTACACCAACCATTGCCGCTGTAAATGGTTTTGCATTAGGTGGTGGTTGTGAATTAGCAATGCAATGTGATATAATATATGCAAGTGATAAAGCAAAATTTGGCCAACCAGAGATTACATTAGGTGTTATTCCAGGTTGTGGTGGTACGCAACGTTTGACACAAGCAATGGGTAAAGCACGTGCAATGGATTTATGTTTAACTGGAGATATGTTTGGTGCAGATGAAGCATTATCAAGTGGATTAGCAGCACGTGTCTTTGCTGGTGATGAATTGATGGATAAAACCATGGAACAAGCATCTAAAATCGCTGCATTTAGTTCAACTGCTGCAAACATGTGTAAAGAAGCTATCAATGCTACATATGAAATGCCATTGGATCAAGGTTTGAATTATGAAAGGCGTTTATTTCACAGTACATTTGCAACAAAAGATCAAAAAGAAGGAATGGATGCATTTGTTAATAAACGTGCTGCTACATTTACCAATGAATAAAAAAATAAAATATTCATTACACACATATGCAAGGCGAAAACAAGTGTAATTTTTGATGCGAGTTGTGTCTCAGAGTGTGTCAGTTAATGAGATGTTGTAATGAGATATTATATTAACTCTCCCTTTTCTAAATTAAAGAGGGACTAAATATTTCGTGTAATATATTTTATCTTGATGCGTAAACTCTATATATATATTATCTTGATATCAGTACAGTACATTAACATCATATTATATCATATTTTTTTTACACACTATAAACAGGTTATATATAAAACTATCTACGATTCGTATATCTTGGATGTTTTTCCTCGGCAATTTTCAATACACATTTTGACACAGCATTTAATTTTTCATCAAATGAATTATGTGATAAATTGTCTACAATAAAATGTTTCCAATGATTTTTCCAACATTCAATCATAATATCATCCATCTTACATGCTTCTTCTGGTGTTTCTTTACGAAAGACTTTTCGTCCCATATCATCAGTAGTCCAACCATTTTTATAAAATTCTTCAGCACCTTTTGCTGCTGTTTCAAGATGTATTACACCATCGTATCTTTTTAATATATATTCTTCATTAAATATTCGATTGCTGCTTCTATGATCTATATATTGTACTACTTTTTCCCATCCATCTTCATCGATATATGCCTTTGAATCCATGATTCCTCTATCGTATACCAATATCGTTGGCCTCCTTGTACTGGCGCAAATATTTGTTAATGACCTTTCCAACTGAAGTTGCAACGCAACATTTGAAGATTGAAAAGCAAATGTAAATTGTTTATCATATTCTTGTGGCATTTGTATTCCAGCATTAAAAATTAACGTAGGCATCTCTGGTGCAACAACGATATCGAAACCATCTTTCCTCGCTTTTTTTACAATATTTTCAACAGCAGATGATTTACCAGCGCATGGACCACCAGTCAATGCAATCCTAACTACATGCGTTTCCTTTGGTGTTTTCATTTTCACTACTTCACGTGGTTGGTAGGAACGAAAGATATCAGAAATTTTAGGGTTAATGCGGTGTATTACATTTCTTGCCCAAGTTGATGACATTGTTACAAATATATTATTAAAATGGTTTTTGTTTTACACATACGATACTTTTAATATTTTTTAATACAATTGATTTTTAAAGTAAAATAAAAGAAGTGGAAGCCATAGACTAGATGAATTGGAATTATGTGGATATTGTTTATATACATAACTTCTTTTTGATGTGATGATTGTGCGATTTGATTTATTAATACCGTACCGTACGCACGTACCGTGTATTCTAATTCATCTGCGACGATGATCGCACGATCGATGATCTGCGACCTGCGACTTCGAATCCTTCGAATCTATAAATCTATAATTAGGAAGTGTGGTGCTACGTGTATACTAATATAAGTAACAAATAAAATCCTTAATTAGTACAAATAAATCATGATTATATTATTTCTATATATTATTTATTTAGGGATTTTAATATTATTTTCACTGATGACATCAAAATAAATTTTAAAAAAATCATCACAGTATATAAGGTATATGTCGTCTCACACAGTTCTCAGTCTCACGTCTCACACCGTCTCAATTTAAATTGTAATATGTGCATATATATATGGATACATACTAAATTCGTACTAAAAAAAGAATAAAAGGAAAGAGGTTTTGTCGTTTTAGTCGTCTGCATATAATATACATGTACATCATATAAAAGTTGTTTAATCTAACAGTGTACAAAATACGAAATAAAACAAGAAGAAATTTATCATTAATACACACACACACACAAATAAGATCACAAGGGGGAAAATGGCTTTAAATAATAATAATAAGACCAATCCATCAACACCACTTGATGAAAATATGTTGTTCTTTCAAAATGCATGTCAAGACACTGCAAGAATGACTTCGTTTTTAGCAATGGATTCAAGAGATATCAAACCAACTGGCTTGACTGAAGAGGAAGAAGCTGCGCTAGATCGAGCATGGACATCAAACTATTACAAATTATTGTTTGGTTATCATTTTAAAACAATGATTACAGCAGTTATGCCAACAAGAGTTTTGGGTTTTGCTGCTAGAACCGTTTTGAATCCTTTGATTGATGCTTGGCGATATCTTGGAGCACCTGCTTTGGCCCGTGCGAAGGGTTATGGCCCATACATGGGCTGGGACAATGCGGGCTTTGGAACTTCTGATTTTACGCCATATGACTTGGAACAACCATATCCTTTTTTGCAACTAACGTCTACTAATACTAGACTTGCAGCATTGGGTATGGATGATAAAGTACAACGTTGTTTTGAAGAAATATATAATCGTGGAACTGCTGTCTTACCACATTCGTTTGATAATAAATTAAATCCAGACAATCATGACATGAAAGGAAATTTTTATGATCATTTATGTGGTACTTGGAAGGCACTTGTTGCATGGAAACAACCTCGATATGTATGCTTAGGGGGATTATACCATTCTGTATATGGAACAATGGATTATCGGTTGCCATTGTTTAATTTGGATCAACGTGATTTAGTCAGATCATTAATTGGTGGACCGGCGGAAGAAATTTCATTCTTACTATGCATGGCAGATCGAGGAAGAATGTTTGGAATGTTGGAAAAAGCAATTGAAGAAGGTGGACCAAATGCAAAATTACCAAAAGAAGGTTTTGAAATGCAAAATCACATGACGAAGGAAATTATGATGATACCACCACGTTTGTTTGCTAATTTCATTGTCGTATGTTCAAGTGATTTGCTCGATCAAGGAATACCGTTATATGGCATGGGTGATCCAAATCAACTTGAAACAATGTGGCGGATATCTCGATTTAAATCACATGTAAGAGCTGCACATTATTGCCGTGAATATTTAGAAGTCATGCCAAAAATATTCCGAGAATTAAGTTTTATGAACGATCCTAATTTCCAAGAGCCAAGTGTTCAATTGTTACGTCCATTTTATCAAATATTTGATAAAACTGTAGGTAATCCAGTCGTATCACCACTTACCAATGATGAATTGTCAACTTTGCAAAAATTGACGACAGAACATCCGTATTTACCTGAACCATTTTTATGTTTAGCACGTAGCTTGAAAATGGAAGGCAAAAATGATGAAGCACAAAAAGCTGCTGCAAAAGCCGTCCATAATTTTGAAATCCTTGGCCAACCATGGTATAAAATGCCTTCCAGTGGGAATTTGATGAAAGAAGTGTTGGAAAATGCATTGGAAATCGTTAATGAGAATTATGGATTTAGCAAAATGTAAAAATATATATTTTCGAGATGATGTACATTTTTTTTTCCTTACTTTCGAATTGAGTACTAGTACGTTCGAGAACAAAATATATAGAAGTGTGTTATAATAAGAAAAGGGTTGTAGTCGTCTAAGTCCCAAAATATTCTTATGAATAGAGGTTCTTAAAAATAAGATATATGCTAGCGAGCCTCGTATGATGATTCTAATAAATAAGTATATTACGCATTGCTATATGCACTCTAACTCTATATAATAAATATCCTTAATTCTATAAAAATGAAAATCCTACATAATATATACGTACTATTACTATACAATTATATTATTCTATATATTATTTATTAAGGTTTTCTTATTAATTTTGCCAAGGGCGAGCTGGGCTGGCCTTGATGATTGATGTGCATGCAGCCTTTAAATTTAAATATACATATATCCATTGGTATATCTCTAGAATATATGATAAACAAATTTTTCAAATCATCATACCGAGCCACTTCGTACTGAATATAGATTATACGAACCGTTTGTACAAAACAAACACTGTCTTTTGTATAAACAATAAATCATATTTGTATTATATTGATAATATTAAATTTTACATATTCATAAAATACATTGTCTTTTATTTCTATATATATATATAAAATAATTAATTTTGACAAAGAGAAGATACATTATAAACATGGCTACTACAACAGATAATACTAATAATCAAATATCATT
>MDTB01215929.1_pt1 | contig 10776 bp, 12 predicted proteins | sample 811161 | NCBI WGS metagenome assembly MDTB01 (sample SAMN05326650, study PRJNA326480) | marine metagenome | isolation source: seawater | place: Mediterranean Sea | collected 2009 | reverse complement strand
CGCTGTCTGATCAGTTTTGCGTAGATAGACACAAGCCTCATTTTTTGAATTTAGTCAAAAACAAGCTGGATATAACTTTTTCTAATGAACAAGAAATTACATCATTAATTGGGGCAAAAAGTTTTGATGAAGTTGTAAGCTTTTCAAAAAAACTTAATAAATTAGTGATTGTAACTAGAGGTGAGAAAGGAGTAGTTGCAATTAACGGTGAGGAAATTATTGAAAATGGAATACAAAAAAATCTTAATATTTTAGACCTTACAGGCGCCGGTGATCTCTTTGCTGCTGGATTTTTACATGGGTATATTAACAAATTATCCACAAAAGAGTGTCTAGAAAAAGGTACTGAAATGTCATCTAAGGTAATACAACAAATTGGAGCAAGGCTTTAAACTTAACTTTTCTTCCTCTTAAAGCTTCCCTTGCCTTTTTTAGGTTTAACTATTTTTGGTTTGTACTTTTTAGTAAATAATTCTTTAACCATCGGATTTTTTTTATTTGATTTGATAGCCATCTTTTTTACTGATAATAAAATCATTATCATTAAATTTTTTCAAAATTTTTTTTCTTAATCTATAAATATGAGTTTCGACAGTATGAGTTTCAATATCAGATTGATAACTCCAAACCTTTTCTTGTAATTCATCAATACTTACTGGTTTGTTTGATTTGGATAAATAAGTAATTGTATTAATTTCTTTTTCAGTCAACTTAAGCTTGGTATTATTTTTAAGTATTTCTCTGGAATTTAGATCAATAGTATAATTGTTTACTTTTACTTCAGACTGACTGTTAAATTGTATTTTTAAAAACTCAATATTTATTTTTTCAACTAATTTAAAAATATTAATTGGTGTGTTATTTAAAACAAAAAGATTACTAATTCTTGGGTATTTTTTATTTGATATTATTAAACAATTATTTAAATTTTTTAATTTTTCATTTAAGAAATTTTCATTATCTACAAAAGTAATCTTAATATTTAAATCTAATCCAATTTCTTCAAGAATATGATATAGTGAACTAAACTTATATATTATTAAATTCTGTATAATCACAAAAAAGAGAATATGACAATTTTTGTAAAAAATAAACACACTCTTCAAATAGACGAATTTAAATTTAAGTGTTGTATTGGAAAAAAGGGTTCATCTAAAAACAAAAAAGAAGGTGATAAAAAAACACCAAAAGGAAAATTTAGTATTGAAAATCTATATTTTAGAAAAGATCGTAGAGAAAAACCATCAACTTTACTTAAATGTGTCGAAATTAAAAAAAATATGGGTTGGTGTGATGATGTTCGTTTTCCAAAAAAATATAATAAACTTATTAAAGTTGAAAAAAAAATTAAACATGAAAAATTAAAAAGACATGATCATAAATATGATTTGCTGATTCCAATTAAGTACAACTTTAGAAAACCTACTACTGGTTTAGGTAGTTGTATCTTTATTCATCTAACAAAAGATTACAAACCTACAACTGGGTGTGTTGCTTTAAAAGAAAAAGATTTTTTAATTATGCTAAAATTGATTAAACAAAATTCAAAAATAAAAATTTTTTAAGATCTCTGACCAAAGATACTTGATCCAACTCTAAGATATGTTGCTAAATGTTTAGCAGCCACAAAATAATCTGAAGACATCCCCATACTCAATTCAGCAAAACCAAAAGATTTGTTTAATTTATTCATCTCTTGAAAATAATCTTCGGGATCAATATTTACTGGAGGAATACACATCAAACCAATTAAATCCAAACCAATTTCTTTACAATAAGATACTAATTGATTTAAATCATCCTTATTAATTCCTGATTTTTGATTTTCATTACCTATATTAACCTGCAAAAATATTTTAATTTTTTTATTAATTTTTTTTTGTTCATCTGAAATTTTTTTTGCGAGCTTCTCACTATCAACAGAATGTATATAATCAAATATTTGAACAGCAAATTTTACTTTGTTAGTCTGTAATTTACCAATCATATGCAATTTTATTTTAGAATTTATTTTTTTTATCTCAGTCCATTTTTCAACTGCTTCTTGAACTTTATTTTCACCAAAATCGATATGACCATGCTCTATAAGAGGCATGATTTTGTCAATTTTAAAAGTCTTAGAAACTGCTACAATTTTAGGTTTATTATTCATATTTAATTTATTAAGATAAATATTAATATTATTCTCGATATCTAATAAATTTTTTACAGTATTGTTCATATAAATATGGCTAGAAAATATTACTTTATTAATAAATTTGAAACAAATAATATAAATAAACAAGATAAACAAACTATTATAATTTATAGAAATTATCACAGCAAAATACCTAATGAGCAACTAATCTTAAAAATAAAAAAATATTGCAAAAAAAAAGGTGTAAAGTTTTATTTATCCAACAATATCAAGCTTGCAAATAAACTAGATCTAGATGGAGCTTATATTCCATCTTTTAATAAAAATACAAAACACTTAGCTTTTTCTTATAAAAAAAATTTTGATATTGTGGGATCAGCTCACAATCTTAAAGAAATTAAAATCAAAGAAAAACAAAAAGTTAATAAAATATTTTTATCTTCATTATTTAAAAAAAATAAAAATTTTCTAGGAATTAACAAATTTAGGTTGCTTTCAAAACTTACAAATAAAAAAATTGTTGTTTTAGGAGGAGTTACTAAAGAGAATGTAAAAAAACTTAAGATTTTAGATCAGTCTGAATTTGCAGGAATATCTTATTTTGAATAAAAAAAAAGGCCCCTAAAAAGGGGCCCTTTTATAATTTGTTTCTAACTAATAATTAGAATGCAAATGAGATACTCATTTCATAAGCATCTTTATCAGCTGTAGTATTTGTATCTCCAGCAATATTTTCTGTAGAGTTCATTGCACCTGCTACAGTAATTCCACCCATTGTGTATGAAGCAGAAATACCATCAGAATCTTGATCTGTAGTAGTTGAACCTAAGTCAAACGTAGATTCATTGTATGCAATTGAGAAGCTATCAGTTACAGCGTAACTAATACCAAACATTTGTGACTCATCAGAATCAGTTGCTGTCGGAGCATCGATTTCTGACTCTTGGTAACCAACAGTTACTGGACCGTAAGCATACTTAATGTAGAAAGTAGACTCATCCATTTCAGTTCCTGCAGTTGCTTCACTTGTACCCCAAGCTGCACCAACTTCTAAGCCTTCAACCATTTCTGGTGAAATACTAATACCTAAGTCAGTGTATGTGCTTGCGTTTCCTGATGCTGGAGTGTAGTACGAAGCTCTTACTGTAGCACCAGAAAATGATGGTGATACATATCCCCAGCTGTTATCAGCTGTAGTACCATTTACTCTTGAAGCATCAGCTCCTGATACAACATCCCAAGACTCTTCATAAGCGTTAGGTGTTACGTCATCCCATCCATCTAATACACCTGTTCCACCGTGACCAGCGAAAGTTAGCGTACCAAAAGAATCAGATGATAATTTGATGCTGTGACTGTCTACAACGTTTGAACCTGTAGCTGTAGCTGAAGCTGCAGAAGGGTCAACTTTTGCTGACTGAGCGTCACCATCTAGCTCTAAGCTAAACGAGTAAGTTAAACCGTTATCAAGTTCTGTAGAGCCAGAAAAAGTCACACTATCAGACATTGAATAACCAGTTTTTGCATTCTCATCACTGTTAGCGATGTAAATCGCTGACGAACCAGTAACACTCATGTCACCAGCTTGTGCTGACATTGCAACTAGAGAACCAGCTAATGCTGATAATCCAATTTTTTTAAAGTTGTTCATATTAATTACTCCTTATTTTTAATTGTTATTATTAATAATAAACACTGGTTATTTATCATTTGTTTGCTTATTTTAGGGTTTAAATGGACTGTTTGATGAAAAAAAACATTATATGTTGTATTTTTGCAACATATTTTTTATTGATTTTACTGGCTTTTTTATTAAAAAACCAAATATACTGATTTAATACTTGTTAATTCAATAATTTAAAAATGATATCAAATTTATCAACAAAATTCATAATATTTTTTTGTAGCACACTTTTGCTTTTAAATTCTTGTGGTGGAAAATTGCCTGGAGGAGATGCTAGAAAAAACCCGCCTGATCCAAAATTAAGAGTTAAAAAAAATTTAGAGGAAGGAAGGGGATTTAGATTAGATAACACAATTAATAAAATTAGAGGTGGTGGAGGTGGTGGAAATTTTGAATTTGCTAGCTCAAATGAATTATGGAGAGCAGCATTAGATATTATAGATTTTATGCCGTTAACATCTGCAAATTATAGTGGAGGAATTATCATTACAGATTGGTATTCTAGTGAAAACGCTGATGAATCGATTAAAGTAATAGTTAGATTTTTAACGAATGAAATAAGATCTGATGCAATTGATATTAAAGTTTTTTATAAAAGTTGTAAGTCTCAGCTGAATTGTAAAGTTTCTCAAAAAGATGGTGTATTGAAAAACGAATTAAGAAGTGAAATTTTGAAACAAGCTACTATTTATCAAAAACAAGGAAAAGATAAAAATTTTAAAGAATATAATGCTTCAGGAAATCAGAAAGTAAGATAATTTTACTAAATATAAAATACTGTGGATAGATATAACTTTAAATTGATCGAACAATATTGGCAAAATTATTGGGAAGAAAATAAAACTTTTAAAACTACAATAAATAATAATAAAAAAAAATTTTATTGCTTAGAAATGTTTCCATATCCATCTGGTAAAATTCATATGGGGCATGTAAGAAATTATACGATTGGAGATGTTTTAGCGAGATATAAGTCGCTCAAAGGCTATAATGTTTTACATCCTATGGGTTGGGACTCTTTTGGAATGCCAGCAGAAAATGCTGCACGACAAAATAATTTAGATCCAAATTCTTGGACTGAAAAAAATATTTCATCAATGAAATCTCAGCTCAAAAGATTGGGTTTATCGATTGATTGGGATAGAGAAATTTCTACATGCTCAGATAGCTACTACAAACATCAACAAAAATTTTTTTTAGAACTACTTGACAAAGATTTAGTTTATAGGAAAGAGAATTATGTAAACTGGGATCCAATAGATGAGACCGTTTTAGCTAACGAGCAAGTTATTGATGGTAAGGGATGGAGATCTGGAGCTACTGTAGAAAGAAAAAAATTAAGTCAATGGTTTTTTAAAACATCAAAATTTTCTCAAGAATTATTAGATGGCTTAGACAAGTTAGATAAATGGCCCAACAAAGTAAAAACCATGCAAAAGAATTGGATAGGTAAATCTTTTGGATGTGAAATTGATTTTAAAATTGAGGGAAAGTTACCAGTTGATAAGATAAAATGCTTCACCACAAGGCCTGATACGCTTTTTGGTTTTTCATTTTTAGCATTATCAGTGGATCATGAAATATCTAATTTTTACAGTGCTGATAAGGATTTTTTAAAATTTAAGGAGGAGTGCTCTAAAACAGGAACTACAGAGGAAGCTATTGCGGTTGGAGATAAAATTGGATTCAAAACAAATCTTTTAGCAATTAACCCATTAAATCCTAAAGATAAAGTACCAGTTTATTTTGCTAACTTTGTTTTAATGGATTATGGATTTGGAGCTGTATTTGGATGTCCAGCACATGACCAAAGAGATTTTGACTTTGCAAAAAAATATAATCTTGAAATAAAAACAGTTGTTAAACCTTTTGATGAAGATGAAAATTTTAAAGTTAATGATGAAGCATATTCAGGTCCTGGAGTTTTGATTAACTCTGATTTTTTAAATGGCTTAAAGGCGCCAGATAATTCTATTAATAAAACTATTGAATTGATTGAAGAAAGAGGTTTTGGAAAAAAGAAAATAAATTATAGATTAAAAGACTGGGGAGTATCTCGTCAAAGATATTGGGGATGTCCGATACCTGTTGCTTATGACAAAAATGGCAAAGTATATCCTATTCCTAAATCGATGCTTCCTGTTAGACTACCCCAGAATATAGATTTAAATGTTAAGGGAAATCCTCTTGATAATCAAAAAAATTGGAAAGAAATAGAAGTTGATGGAAAAAAACTAACTAGAGAAACAGATACATTAGATACTTTTGTTTGTTCGTCTTGGTATTATTTAAGATTTTGCTCACCCAAAGAAGAAAGCTATGGTTTTAAAAAAGAAGATATAGATTATTGGATGCCTGTTGATCAATATATTGGTGGAGTTGAACATGCAATATTACATTTATTATATTCAAGATTTTTTGTTAGAGCTTTATCGCAAAAAAATGACAAAATAAATATTGTTGAACCATTTGAAGGGCTTTTTACACAGGGGATGGTTTGCCATGAAACATATAAAGATTCAGAGAACAATTGGTTAAGTCCTGATGAAGTCCAGACAATTAATGGAAAAAAATACTTACTAAAAGATAGAAACAAAGAAGTAATTGTTGGACCATCAGAATCAATGTCTAAATCAAAGAAAAATACAATTGATCCTGAGAATATTATTTCAAATTATGGCGCAGATTCAGCTCGTTTATTTATTTTATCTGATAGCCCTCCTGAAAAAGATGTCCAATGGTCTGAAGAGGGAATAGTATCTTCATTTAAGTTTATACAGAAATTATGGACTCTAAATTTACTAATTTTACAAGAAATAAACAAAGACCACTCCAAAGATGCTGACGAAGAACTTAATAAAATTACTCATCAATTTTTACGAAATATAACCGTTAATCTTGATAACTTTAGCTACAACAAAATTGTAGCAAATTTACATGAAATTTATTCAATTTTATCAAATCAAATTAAAAAAAATTATAAAAAAAACACAATAATAGATAACTACGAAAAAATACTTATTGCAATAAGCCCAATAATTCCGCATTTTTCAAGTGAATGCCTTAAGTTGTTAAATATAAATGATATTAAATGGCCAAAATATAATGAAAACATTTTAAAGGAAGAAAATATAAATATTGTAGTACAAATAAATGGTAAAAAAAGAGCTTTATTAAAAACTAAATCTAATATTTTAGAAAAAGATTTATTAATTATTATTAACAAAGAAGAAACTTTAAGAAAATATTTAGATGAAAAACAAATAAAAAAAAAGATATACATTAAAGATAAATTAATAAATCTAATAGTTTAATGGTGAATAAAATTTTAATTTTTTTAATTTTTTTAGCTATCAACAATTGTGGCTACACACCTATTTATAAATTAAATGAGAACTTAAACTTTAAAATAAATAAAATAACTTTTAAAGGAGATAGGTTAATAAACAACTATCTAAACTCAAAATTTAAGAGATATAATGAAAAAAAAGAAAAAGAATTTTTATTGTCGTTAACAAGTAATTATTCAAAAATTGAACTATCAAAAGACTCGACTGGAAAAATAACTGACTACAAATTAAACCTAAAAATAACTATAGATGTGAAGGAAATAAATATAAATAATCAAGAAAAATTTGAAGGGTATATGAATACATTTGAATATGAAGAAGAGTTTATTCTTCAAGATGAAAACTTTAAATTTAAAGAAAATAGTTACGAAAATAATATTAAGAAAAATTTAGCAGATACAATTTTTAATAAATTTATAATATCTCTTACAAAAAGATGATTTTAAAAAATTTTGAATTTTCAAAGATAAATTTAAAAAAAAATAAATTAATTTTATTTTATGGAAAAAATGAAGGACACAAAGAAGAAATAACAAATAATTTATTCAAAAATAAGAAAGAAGTTTCATCATATGATGAAAAAGATATTATAGAAAACGAAAGCAGATTTATTGAAAATATACTTACAAAATCTCTTTTTGAAAGTGAAAAAATTATAATAATTAAAAGAGCTACAGATAAAATTTTAAAGATTATTAATGAAATAAGTTCAAGAGATTTAAATGATATAACGATATTAATTAATGCAAATAACTTAGAAAAAAAATCAAAATTAAGAACCTTTTTCGAGACGGATAAAAAATATATTTGTATTCCTTTCTACGAAGATAATGAGCAAACATTATTTAAATTAGCAAATAATTTTTTTTTAAAAAACAAAATTTCAATATCTAGAGAAAATATAAATTTAATAATAAATAAATGTAATGGTGACAGAAAAGTTCTTGAAAATGAATTAACCAAACTAAAATTTTTTAATAAAAATAAAAAGAAAATAACTACTGAAAATGTTATAAAATTAACAAATTTGTTAGAAGATCATAGTATTTCTAAACTAATTGACCATTGCTTAGCAAAAAATAAAAAAGAAACAATTAGTATTTTAAATGAAAATAATTTTACAGATAATGACTGTATTTTAATTACTAGAACGTTTTTAAATAAATCCAAAAAAATTTTGGAACTTTCTAAAAAATATTATAAAAATAGAAATATTGATTTAACAATATCGTCAGCTAAACCTCCAATTTTTTGGAAAGATAAAGAAATTACAAAACAACAAATTTATAAATGGACACCTCAAAATATTAAGAAATTAATTTATAAATTAAATGAAATAGAACTTAGAATAAAGACGAACTTTAATAACTCAGTAATTTTAATTACAGATTTTATTTTGGAGCAAAGTACAACTCAAACTAATAATTAGATTTGATTATATCAATAATTTTGTTTAATTGATCTAAGTCTTTAAATTCAAAGGAAATTTTACCCTTATTTCTTTTATTATTTTGTATATCAACATTTAATCCAATTTTATTAGATATAGATAGCTCTAATGCAATTATATTTGAGTCTTTTTTGATTTTTGATTTTTGTTTTTTATTTTTAAATAATTTAACAAAATTTTCAGATTGTCTAACTGAAAGTTTTTTTTCTACAATTTTATTTGCAACAAAACTCGCGTTTTCTAATCCCACTAATATTTTAGCATGACCAGCAGTTAATTTTTGATTTTCAATTAATTTAATTACATCTTCAGGCAAAGTTAAAAGCCTTAAAGAATTGGTTATATGGCTTCTGCTTTTACCAATAAATTTTGATACCTTTTCTTGATCATAAGAAAAATCATTGATCAAACGCTTATATCCATTTGCTTCCTCAAGAGGATTTAAATCGTGTCTTTGAACATTTTCTACAATTGCAAATTCTAAGGATTTTAAATCATCCACCTCAGTAACAACTACAGGAACATTATGTAGTCCAGCTCTTTGAGCAGCAAGCCATCTACGTTCACCAGCTATTATTTCGAATTTAGATATATCGTTATTTGATTTTCTTACTATTATTGGCTGTATCATTCCTCTTTCTTTTATAGAATTAGTAAGATCTTCTAAATTATTCTCATCGAAAATTTTTCTTGGTTGATTTTTATTGGGTATTAAATCGCTAACTGATATTTGATTTTTTTGAGGATCAACTTTTGTTTCACCTATTAATGATGACAAACCCCTTCCTAACCCCTTTTTGATTTTATCCATTAAGCTGCACTCCCTAAATTAGTCTCTTGATTTATAAATTCATCTGTAAAATTAAAATACGATTTGCTGCCAGGACAAGATTTGTCATAAATTAACACTGGCACTCCGTGAGATGGTGCTTCGGACAATCTAACATTCCTTGGTATCACAGTCGAATAAACTTTTTCGCTAAAATAATCTCTAGCTTCCTTTTCAACCTGGGTAGATAGCTTGTTTCTTTTGTCATACATGGTTAGAAGTATACCTCTGATTTTTAAATCTGGATTTAAACTTACTTTTATTCTTTCAATAGTTTTAATTAACTGAGTTAAACCCTCCAGAGCAAAAAATTCAGTCTGCAATGGGACTAAAAGTGAATTTGAGCACACTAAAGCCATGACTGTTAGTAAGCTCAAAGAAGGTGGGCAATCAATTAAGACATAATCATAGGATCCTCTAGAATTGTTTAAATATGCGGTTAATTTTGTCTTTAGGATAAAGGCTCTGTTGCTATCATTAGCTGTCTCTACCTCTAGACCTGATAAATCTACATTAGACGTGATAATATCTAAATTTCCAAAATTTGTTTTTTTAATCACCTGAGAAATTTCTCTAGTTCCATTCAATACTCCGTAAATTGTGTCGCTTGAACTATCCATATTCGATAATCCCAAACCTGTGGTTGCATTACCTTGCGGGTCTAGGTCGATTACTAAAATTTTTTTATCTATTTGAGATAAGCCAGCTGCAAGATTTATCACTGTAGTGGTTTTTCCAACCCCACCCTTTTGATTTATCACAGAAATAATTTGCATTTGAATTTTTTATAATCCTTTTAATTTTTTTTTTTAATTTTTTTAATATTTACTAAAAATGAATCTTTACTTGTTAAACTTTTTTTTCTATATACTCAAGTTCCCAATTTTTTTTAGAATTTTCTAAAATTTTTTTTCCACTCTTACCCATAAAAAAAATTAAATTATTATATTTAGAAAAATTTTCATAAACTAAATCTAAGACCACTGGCATTGGCTTGAATGCTCTTGACATAACCGTGCCTGTATTTAAATTCTTTATTTCAAAAATATTTTTTTGAAAAACTTTTGTATTTAAATTTAGTTTTTCCGAAACTTCTTTTAAAAAACGGCTTTTATGGTAGCTTTTTTCATAAAGATGAACATTCATATTATTTTTCATATTTTTTAGTATAATTGCCACTATGATCCCAGGCATACCCCCACCAGAACCTAAATCTGTAGTTGTATTACTATTTAAGTCAACAAAATCAATAATTTGTGCAGAATCGACAATATGACGTTCAATTATGGTCTTTTTTGATGCTGTATTTTGGCCGATTATATTGAT
>MDTB01072966.1_pt1 | contig 10777 bp, 14 predicted proteins | sample 811161 | NCBI WGS metagenome assembly MDTB01 (sample SAMN05326650, study PRJNA326480) | marine metagenome | isolation source: seawater | place: Mediterranean Sea | collected 2009 | reverse complement strand
TACTTGATCATTTCCTTTACCAGTTGCTCCATGAGAAACAGCAAATGCTTTAAATTTTTTTGCTATAGCAATTTGTCTTTTGGCAATTAATGGTCTGGCGATAGAAGTACCCAAAAGATATACCCCTTCATAAACAGCATGAGCTCTTATCATTGGAAAAACATAATCTTTTACAAAAGTGTTTTTGAGATTTTCGATTATTATTTTTTTTACACCAAGATTTTTTGCGTTTTTGATAACTTTTTCTTTACTCATTACCTGACCTATGTCAGAAGTATAAGCAATAACTTCAGCTTTATAATTTTCTTGAAGCCATTTAAGTATTATCGAGGTATCAAGACCACCTGAATAGGCCAAAACAATTTTTTTCATTTAACTGCAAGTTTTCTTTGCGGTGTTGTAAGCTTTTGTAAATCCCATCATTGAATAATGATCTGTGGTTTCTGCACCTTTAGTTGTTCTTGCTTTAATAATAAGATTAGTTGCTCTTTTCATCAATTTGATGAAGGTTTTCTCTTCCTGATCATCAAGCAACCAAGCAAAATTTTTTTGAGAGAAAAAAGAATATCTTTTTTTTCCTGAAGCTGCAGTAACAGTTGAAGTTTTATAATCGTGACCGCTTGTTATACTCACTTCGTCTTTTATATTTTCAGATGGTCTAAAAGTTACAAATAATTTTGACTCCCCCCTTTGAATTGATGAAGGAGCTCTTTTTGTTGGAGTAGTTTGAGCAAAACAAATTTTTCCTTTATCTGTTTCTGCTATAAAACTCTCCCAATTTTTATATTTTCCGGTTGTTTTTGGTGTATTAGCCGTTGCACTAAAAGAAAACATAACAAGAAAAAATAAAGATAAAATTTTTTTAATTAACATAAATTTATTTTTATACTAAAAATAAGCTATTTCAATGGTTTGAATTAAGGAGCTGGATTGGGATTGTTATTATGTATAATATTGATCTTTTCTAATACCTCCTCACTTAATTCGATATCTATACTTCCAATATTTTCTTTTAATTGATCCATTGTGGTTGCTCCAATAATATTACTTGTTACAAAAGGTCTTGAATTAACAAAAGCTTGAGCAAGCTGAACCATTGTAATATTAATTTCTTTAGAAAGATTAAAATACTCATCGTATGCTTTCATCGCTAGCGGATTAATCATTCTTTCCCATCCTTTAAATAAAGTCATTCTCGCATCTTTTGGCATTTGACCATTTCTATATTTTCCTGACAACGCTCCAGAAGCCAAAGGGTAATAAACTAATAAACCACATTTTTCTCTTATAGAAATTTCAGACATACCAATTTCATATGTTCTATTTACTAAACTATAGGGATTTTGAACTGACATCATTCTGGGAAGTTTTTTATTTTTTGATATTTCTAAATATTTTGAAAGACCGAAAGGAGTCTCATTAGACATTCCAATATATCTTATTTTTCCGCTTTTGATAAATTTTTCCAATGCTAGTAAAACGTTTTCAAAATTATTCCACTCTCCTTCATTATTATTTATTTTAAACTCTCTTCTTCCGAAACAATTTGTAGATCTTTCAGGCCAATGAAGCTGATATAAATCAATATAATCTGTTTTTAGTCTCTTGAGACTGTTATCTATGGCTTCACCAATTTTTTTTTCAGTAAAGTTGTTTCCACCACCTCTTATCCAATCTAAACCTGGCCCCGCAACTTTTGAAGCTAGAATTATTTTGTCCCTGTTTTTTCTTTTTTCAAACCAATTACCTATCATTATTTCTGTCTTGCCGTAGGAATCCCGAGTAGGAGGCACTGAATAAAGTTCAGCTGTATCAAAAAAATTTATTCCTTGATCTAAAGCATAATCCATTTGTTCAAAAGCCTCTTTCTCAGAATTTTGCGTTCCCCAAGTCATTGTACCAAGACAAATAAGGCTCACATTTAGATCAGTATTTCCCAATTTTTTGAATTTCATAAAATTGCAATGTTTTTTTAAAGGAAAAATTGCCTATTGAAAAGTTAATAAAATTTCTTATATTAGTACCATGGTTTCAAACAAACAAAGCTCAGCTACTAGATCTTCTGCATCAGAAGCAATACTTGATCAAGGCCTAAGAGCTTACATGCTCAAAGTTTACAATTATATGAGTTCCGCACTAGCGCTTACAGGTTTTATCGCGCTTTTAACTGCTAAGTTTGCAGTAGAGTCTTTCGAACCTTTAATCTTATCTTCATTAGGAAACTCACTTTACAATTCAGGATTAGCTTGGATTGTAATGTTAGCACCATTAGGTGTAGTTTTTTATATGAGTTTTGGAATAGCGAAAATGAGTGCTAGCAAAGCCCAAACTGTTTTTTGGATTTTTGCTGGATTGATGGGCCTATCGTTATCATCAATTTTTATTGCATATACCGGAGCAAGCATTACTAGAGTTTTTTTTATTACAGCCGGAACCTTTGGAGCTATGAGTATTTATGGATACACTACAAAAAGAGATTTAACTAAACTAGGATCTTTTTTAATGATGGGTCTTATAGGAATTATAATAGCCTCTCTGGTAAATATATTTATGAAATCACCGATGATGTATTTTGTAATTTCTATTCTTGGAGTTTTAATTTTTGTTGGGCTTACAGCTTATGATACTCAAAAAATTAAAAACATGTATATGGCAAGTGATAGCGGAGAATTGATGGGCAAAAAAGCAATTATGGGGGCCCTAACACTTTATTTGGATTTCATTAATCTGTTTATTATGCTTTTGCGGCTTTTTGGACAAAGAAGATAATTACTTAACCAACCTCAAGTTATTCCAACTAGTTTTATTGATAAGATTATTTAAATTTTCTGATTTCTTTAAAACTTTTCCATTTTTATCCTTGATTAAAAACTTTTCATTATAATAGATAGGTTTCAAATTTTTTAAAATTCTTAGCACGGGTTTTTCCGAAGTTCTTTGATATACATCGAAAGATATTTCTTTTGATCCTGAAGAAAAAGAGTAGTCTTTCCATGTCCCGTTCGAAACCATTTTAGCGTATAAATTTAAAATGCTTTGAAGTTCTTTTTTTACAAAAAATTTTTCTTTTTCCCTTTTAAAGTTATTATTTACAATCAATTTTATATTTTTCATATTTTATGTTTATTTATCATTGGTAGTTGTAATGCGGTGAATATAAAAGTTAGAGGTAAAATTCCCCAAACTTTAAAATTTACCCAAGTGGTTTCAGGTTGTGTTCTCCAGACTATTTCATTTATTATTGCTAAAAATATAAAAAAATAAGCCCACCTGTTATTTAGCTTTTTCCAACCAATCTTATCAAGTTGAAATGCAGATTTAAAAAAAAACTCTAAAAAATTTTTACTAAATAAAGTATTTCCCACAATCAAAACTAGAGCAAAAATTAGATTAATTATTGTTGGTTTCATATATAAAAAGACTGGATTGTTAAAATATAAAGTAAGCCCCCCAAATAAAGAAATGATAATACCTCCCAGCAGCGGTACATAAGGTATTTTTTTTTCTAATAAGTAAATAACCACTACAGAGACAATCGTGGCAATAATTAAAGGTGGTATAGCCGCAGCAAGACTATTTCCACTTCTGTAGTATATTGTAAAAAATATTAATAATGGGCCGAAATCTGCGATAAATTTTAAAAATGACTTATTCACAATAAATGCTTAACACATTCTAAATATTTAATAAATTAGATATTGATTTTAACAAAAAAATTATTAACTATTCATTATGGCATCGAGTAACAACGCAAAATTTTCCATAGGTGAAGTCGTTAAACATAGACACTTTGATTTTAGAGGTGTCATTTATGATGTAGACTTTGAATTTAATAATTCAGAAGAGTGGTATCAGTCTATACCAAAAGAGGTCAGACCCAGAAAAGATCAACCTTTTTATCACCTTCTAGCAGAAAGCAACGACGTAACTTACGAAGCTTATGTTTCTGAGCAAAATTTATTATTAGATAAATCTAAAGAACCAGTTAAGCACCCTTTAATAGAAGAAATTTTTTACGGTAAAAAGGGCTCAAATTATTTTAAGCTTTCAAACTAAACAAATCAAATCTGCCTCAAATTTAACATCATTCATTCAAATCTATGACACAGATTTTTAATATTTTTAGGTGTTCTAGCCTAATTGGGGATTAACTCATACTTCTTAACTCCCTCTCAATTCTCAATTAGGCTCATATTCATACTTCACATAAAAATAATATTATAGTAGTCAACATATATGTTTGACTTAATAAATCCGAGTAAGGTTTTTCATCTTATTGATAAATTTATAAAATTTATTAATTCAATTTTTTTTATAATTTTAGTAATCGCTTTAACTTTTGCTTTAATATTATCTCCTCCGGATTATTTACAAGGTGATAATGTCAGAATAATGTACGTACACGTGCCATCTGCTTGGATAGGCTTACTATCTTTTTCTACCATAAGCGTTATATCTATATTAACTTTTATTTTTAAAGTTAAAAATTTAAATATAATTTCAAGATGCATAGCTCCGATAGGATTGTTATTTACTTGTCTTGCGATTATCACTGGTTCATTATGGGGGCAGCCAACTTGGGGAACCTGGTGGACTTGGGACGCCAGAATAACTTCAATGGTGATATTATCAATTTTTTATGTTTTATTTATTACCGCTCAAAAACTTATAAAACAGGAAGATAAAGCAAATAAAATTTCAAGTATTATTGGAATAATTGGTTTGATAAATATTCCGATAATAAAGTATTCCGTAGACTGGTGGAATACTCTTCATCAACCTGCAAGCATTAAACTTGATGGTACATCTACAATACATTCTTCAATGCTTACACCGTTAATGTTGATGCTATTAGTGTTATTGTTATACTGTGCGCTAATTTTTCTAATGAAATACAAGACAGAAATCATTAGAATAAAGAAAAAAAACTTAAAAAGAATATGATTGAAAATTTAGTTAATGTAAGCGGTTATGGGCTTTTTGTTTGGTTATCTTTTGTCTTTACAATTTTAACCTGTCTAACACTTTATTATAAGACCTATAAAACTTTAAAAAAATATGAAAAAGATTTTGCGAAAGAACTTTACAAACTTTCTGAATCTGAGAGAAAATTAGTTCTTGAAAAATCTAAAGTTGCAACAGAAGTTTTAGCTTCATATAACAAATCAATCTAAAGCATTTTAATGCTTACAAAAAAAGTTAAAAAGAGATTTTCTTTTCTGGCTCTATTTCTATTACTGAGTTTTGCATCAGTTTTTTTAATTCTGAAATCTTTAAATAGTAATATTCTTTTTTTCAAATCACCTACAGATATAAACTCTGGAGTAGATATCATTTACGATAAAAAAATAAGAGTCGGAGGAATGGTAAAAAAAAAATTCTCTTGAGATCTCTAGCCAAGAAATTAAGTTTATTATTACTGATTTCAAAAACGAAATATTTGTTAGCTTTTCAGGAACAGTTCCAAATTTGTTTGCAGAAGGTAAAGGGGTTGTGGCAGAAGGTAAATTGAGAGATAAAAAATTTTTTATAGCCGACAGAATCTTGGCTAAACACGATGAGAATTATATGCCACCAGAATTAAAAGATATTATGAAAAAAAATGTTAAGTAATATAGGAAATTTTTTATTATCTATAAGTATATTATTAAGTGTATCTTTAATTTATTTATCTTTTGAAAATCTTAAAGACTCAAAAAATTTAATAAGTAAAAATATTTATAAAATTAGTTTATTTCAAAGCACAGTAACAATTTCTTGTTTTTTTTCTTTAATTATAGGTTTTATATCATCAGATTTTTCTTTGATAACTGTTTATGAAAATTCTCACTCTCTTAAGCCTTTATTATATAAAATTTCTGGTACCTGGGGTAACCATGAAGGAAGTTTGTTGCTATGGATAATTATATTAACTATTTTTTCTTTTTTTTTTCTTGTATTAAATAAAAATCATTCAAAAAAATACAGGATCTACACTTTAATTATTCAAAATATAATAATCATTGGTTTCTTGATTTTTCTGTTATTTAATTCAAATCCTTTCAGTCTTATTTCACCAATTCCTAAAGAAGGTTTAGGTTTAAATCCTATACTACAGGACCCTGCCTTGGCCATACATCCTCCTTTACTTTACATAGGTTTTGTTGGTTCTTCGATTTATTTTTCTGCAGCAATCGCATCTTTGTTAGCTGGTTATGATGGTAAACTGTTTGCTCAGTCAATTAAGAATTGGGTTTTATTATCATGGTCATTTCAAACTATCGGGATTCTAGCAGGTTCTATATGGGCTTATTATGAGCTAGGGTGGGGAGGATTTTGGTTTTGGGATCCAGTAGAAAATGCTTCACTTCTGCCTTGGTTTTCAATGACTGCCTTGATGCATTCCTTAATTGTGCTTGAAAAAAGAAACTTTCTATATTTTTGGGTTATTATTTTGTGTCTTTTAACTTTTATTTTAAGTGTTACAGGAACTTTTTTAGTTAGATCTGGGATTTTAAATTCAATTCATACATTTGCAAATGATCCATCGCGAGGAATTTATATCCTTATTTTCTTATCTACGATGATTTTCTTTTCAATATTTATTTTTTTTAAAAAATTTAAAACTAGTAATTATAGCTTAAACGCAAACAGCAAAGAAACATTTATTCTTATTAATAACTGGTTTATGATTTTTTATTTAATTTCAGTTTTACTAGGTACAATCTACCCAATATTTACAGAAGTACTTACTAACAAGAAAATTTCAGTTGGACCACCATTTTATAATACTGTTATTATACCAATAGTAGTAATATTTTTGTTCTTTATGTCTTTGGGGCCTCAGACTAAATGGATAAAAAATAAATTCAACAATATTAATTTATTGCTATTAATTCTTTTAGGTTCAATTTTTGTTAACTTCAGTATTTCTTATTTTTTTAAAAGTTATAGTGGTTTGTCTAATTTTATAATAATTTCTTCAATTTTTCTTATTATTGCTTCTTTAAAAGACACATTTAAATTATCTAAGAATCAATATATTAATTTTTCAAGATTAATTTCGCACATAGCTTTTGGTTTTCTTGTTTTATTTATTGGTTTGAATTATAATTTTTCTCAAGAGAAAGACCTTAATTTGAAACCTGGGGAAACTAAAAAATTTGAGAATTTTTCTATTAAATTTAAGGATTTAGAATTAAGAGAGTCTAAAAATTACAAAGCAGTTATAGGAAACTTTGAAATTAAAGATTTAAATAATTTTTCTGAATTTTTTTTAAAACCAGAAATCAGAATTTATGAAAATCCGAATACTTTAACTTACGAGGCTTCAATAAGATCTGGATTTCTAAGTGATTATTATATTACAATGAGTAACATTGATAGATCAAATTATTATAATATAAAATTTCAAAAAAAACCTTTTATGATATGGATTTGGATATCAGTAATTTTAATATCATTTGGTGGTTTTTTAAGATTATTCAGAAATGCAAATAAAGATTATTAAAATTTCAATTATATCAATATTTGTTTTCCTAATCGGGGTGTTTTTTATGGGTTTAAACAAAGACTCTATCTATGACACCAAAGGATTAGAAGGTCAAAAATTGAAAAACATTAAATTAGAACATTTTAAAAAAGATAAAGTTATTTCAGATAAAGAACTAATGAATAATGATTTTACACTTATAAATTTTTGGGCATCCTGGTGTGGTCCGTGTCTTTTAGAGCATCCTTTTCTATTAAAATTAAATGGTAAATCAAATTTAGAAATTATTGGAGTAAATTTTAAGGATAAAAAAATAAATGCTATAAAATTTTTAAGTGACCATGGAAATCCCTATGACGAATTAGCGAAAGATAATTTAGGAAAAAATTCTGTTGATTTTGGAATATATGGAATACCAGAGAGTATTTTGATTAATAAAGATTTGCTTATTATAAAAAAATTTATTGGTCCTATTTCTCAAGATGATTATGAATATATTGTGAAGATTATAAAAGAATGACGAAATTTAAACTAATTATTTTTTTTGTAATACTTAATTTTTTAGCATCAAATGTTAATGCTGAAAAAATAGATAAAGATAAAATTTTTAAAAATTTACGTTGTTTGATTTGCCAAGGACAGTCTGTCGCAGACTCAAACTCGGAATTTGCTCAAACAATTAAATTAGTCGTTAAAGACCAAATTCAAGAAGGCAAATCTGAAAAAGAGATATATAGTTTTTTAATTGAAAAATATGGCGAATGGATAGTTTATAAACCACCATTAAATAAAGTGAATCTTGCATTATGGTTGCTTCCATATTTAGTACTAGTTATTGGTGGGTTAATAATTTTTTTAATATCGAAAAAAAGGGAAAATAGCTAGCCAAATGGCATCTATACATATGTGGGATTTAATTGTATTTTGAATTAATGAAAATAAAATTTTTAATTATCTTGGGCTTAACTTTTGGTTTTTTTAGTTCGTCTTTTGCTAATGACTCAAATAGTGAATTATCTTTTTACACCGGAACATTTGATGTGTTAGATAAAGAGGGAGATGACCAGACCAGTCTATTAGGAATAGAACATAAGAATCCTGACTTATTTAGAAACACTTTTTTAGGAAAATTCTCTCCTGTGACAGGTGTTTTTGTAACAGGGAACAGTTCAAGTTATATGTACACAGGAATTGAAGGACAATATGAATTAGGTCCTTTAAAGATTTTACCAAGCTTTGCCCCAGGGCTTTACGCAAAAGGTGACGGTAAAGATCTTGGTCATGTACTGGAATTTAAAAGTGAAATTAAATTAGGACTAGACATATTCAATGACTCAAGACTAAGTTATAGTTATAGCCACCTTTCAAATAGTACTCTAGGAGAAATCAATCCAGGTGCAGACAATCAACAAATTACGTTTTCTAAAAATTTTTAATAAAAATGAATTTGAAAGATTGTCATAACTTCAAAGACTTTAGATTATTAGCTAAAAAGAAATTACCTTCTCCAATCTTTCATTATATAGATGGGGCAGCTGATGACGAAGTTACTTATGCTAGAAATACAAGCGCTTTTGATGATGTTGATTTAGTTCCAAATGTTTTACGTGGAGTAGAGAACGTTGACTTGTCAACTACTATATTCGGAAAAAAACTTGATCTTCCCTTTTATCTTGCACCAACAGCTCTGCAAAGACTTTTCTACTATGAAGGAGAAAGAGCAGTAGGTAGAGCAGCTCAGAAATTTAATACAATGTTCGGAGTTTCTGCTTTAGCAACAGTTAGCGTTGAGGAAATTTCTTCAATGATCGACACACCAAAAATGTTTCAATTTTATTTTCATAAAGACAGAGGTTTAAATGACTCTTGTTTAGAGAGAGCTAAGGCTGCAAAATTTGATGTAATGGCTTTAACAGTAGATACAATCACAGGGGGGAATCGTGAGAGGGATTTAAGGACTGGCTTTACATCTCCTCCTAAACTCACATTAGCAAGTTTATTTAGTTTCGCCACAAAACCAATGTGGGGAATAAACTACTTAACAAGAGGTAAGTTTGAATTACCCCATCTTCAAGATTTTGTAAAAGAGGGAACTAGCACCAACTCTTCAATAGGAAATTACTTTTCGACTATGCTAGACCAATCAATGAATTGGAAAGATGCCGAAAAACTTTGCTCTAAATGGGGAGGTCATTTTGCGTTAAAAGGAGTTATGAGCGTTGAAGATGCAAAAAAAGCTGTAGATATTGGATGTACTGGTATAATGGTTTCAAATCATGGAGGGAGACAACTTGATGGATCTCGATCTCCATTTGATCAACTCGCAGAAATTGTTGATGCAGTAGGTGATAAATTGGATGTGATATGTGAGGGAGGCATTCATAGAGGAACTCATATGCTAAAAGCATTATCATTAGGTGCTAAGGCATGTTCGGGGGGAAGACTTTATTTATATGCTCTAGCTGCAGCAGGTCAAGCAGGTGTTGAAAGAGCCTTAGGTCAATATAAAGCAGAATTACAAAGAGATATGAAATTAATGGGATGTACAAAAATAAGTGACCTAAATAGAAAAAATTTAAGATTTAGAAAATAATGAGTCTAAAAAATTGTCACAACTTCGAAGATTTCAGGAAACTTGCTAAAAAAAAATTACCCTCTCCAATTTTTCATTATATTGACGGTGGAGCTGATGATGAGTCAACTTTAAGAAGAAATACCGACTCTTTTAATGATTGCGACTTAGTTCCAAATATTCTTGCTAGTGTTGGAACACCTGATCTTTCAACTACTTTATTTGGAAAAAAAATTGATATGCCAATTTTTCTTTCACCCGCAGCAATGCAGAGACTTTATCATCCAGATGGAGATAGAGCTTCAGCAAGAGCAGCGGAAAAATTTAATACTTTTTATAGTATGTCATCTATGGGTAATAATACTATAGAAGAGGTCTCAAATATTTCTAGTGGACCAAAACTGTTTCAACTTTATGTTCATAAAGACAGATCAATCTCAGATGATTTAATTGAAAGATCAAAAAGATCTGGGTTTGATGCAATGTGTTTAACTGTAGACACTTTAGTAGCAGGAAATAGAGAGAAAGATCATAGAACTGGGTTTACTACTCCGCCAAAACTTACATTTCAAAGTTTAATAAGTTTTGCGATGCGACCTCAATGGGTTTTTAACTATTTGGTTGGTAAAAAATTTGAATTAGCAAATGTTAAAAAGAAAACTGACAAGGGAACAAATATTGCAAAATCTGTAATCGAATACATTAATGAACAATATGATCCAGCCATGGGTTGG
>MDTB01007181.1_pt1 | contig 10777 bp, 11 predicted proteins | sample 811161 | NCBI WGS metagenome assembly MDTB01 (sample SAMN05326650, study PRJNA326480) | marine metagenome | isolation source: seawater | place: Mediterranean Sea | collected 2009 | reverse complement strand
TAATCGATATTTTATAAAAAATACTTCAAATAAATTTTGCGAAATAATTAGTGAAACAAAAAAAAATAATATTTTTAACTGATCTTCCTGAAAAAACAGGCTCATGGGAAAATAGATATAAACCACTTGTTGATATGGTAGTTGACGAGAATATCGTAAAAATCTTGAACCCAAATTCTAAAGGACATAGCCATAATTTATTACTACTAACATTAAAATCTTTTATTAATACTCTATACTATCTATGGAATATATTTTTTAGAAAATATGATTTAATAATTTTATTTAAACCGTTACCAATTTCCTCTATGTGTTGTTTAATTTTGAAGTCATTTAAAAAAAATAAATATATTCATTTAGATTATGATGACTATGAATTTGAAAATAATTTTTATTTTAAAAATAAAGTGCTTAATTATATTCAAAAAAAAATTATTAGTTTTTTTGAAAGAAATATTAAAAATTATGCTGACTCTGTATCAACCCATAATATTTTTCTCAAAGATAAATTAATAAATAGTGGATTTGATAGAAGAAAAATTTTTTATTTACCTAATTTCTTATATCTAAGTGAAAAAATTAAACTTAATAAAGAATCTACAAATAGTAGTTTTTTCAAGATTTGTTATTTCGGTGAAATTAATGACAATACTGGCCACTCTTTAAAATTAATTTTAGACTCATATGATTTGATCAATATAGATAAATTCAAAATTTTTATTTATGGTGAAGGCCCAGATCTAAATAAATATAAAAGTATTACTAAATTAAAAAAACTTAATTACATTTTTTTCAAGGGTAAATTAAAAAAAAAACATTTGTTTAAAGAATTAGTTAAAGCTAATTTAATTGTTGAACCAATAGACTCAAGTGATACTCATCAAGCAAGATTCCCTATAAAGATGGTTGAGTCATTATTTTTGAATATTCCATATCTAACTGCAAAAATAGGAATTAGGAAGAAAATCCTTGGAGATAAATATATTTATTACAAAAGAGATGATAGTGAGGATTTAGCAAGAAAAATAAATGTTATATTTAAAGACTATTCAAAGTATAAAAGACTATTTAATTTAGCTAGAAAAAGAAACACCAATTTATATAACAAAGAGGTAGTATTAACACAATTTATAAGTAAGGTTGAAAGATCAATGAATATGGACTAATGTAAAGTAATGAAAGTTGTTTTTATAAACCCTCCTAATACAGATCAAGATACTTATATTGCAAGATCTGGAGATAGATGGCCACACAAAATTAAAAGAGGTAAGATTTTTGGAAAACAGATGTTTAACAGATACCCTATATATTTGATGTATAGTGCCTCAATAGTTGACCAATCTGGATATGAAACATATGTTATAGATGCGGCCACAGAGGACTTATCTTCCCAAGAAACCATAAATTCAATCAAAGAAAAACATGCAAATTTAGTTGTAGTCGAAATAGCTGAAGCCTCTTTAGAGTCGGATATCGAATTTATCAAACAACTTAAAACGCAGCACGATTGTATAGTCGCTATTACAGGTCCAACGGCTACACATTTTAGAAAAAAATTCATTACCTCTCATACTTTTATAGATTTGGCTTTTAATGGTGAAAATTTCTCAATTTTAAGAGATTTTATTGCCCACGCTATGATTAAGGAAAAATGGAATGAAATAAAGGGATTAGCTTACATTGATAATGGTGAGTATATTGAGACAGAAAAGAATATTTTGTTACCAATTGAAGAACTACCATGGCCAAATAGACAATTATTAGACCAAAAAGACTATCTATTATCACATTTTACATACAAACCACAAATGGTTATGATTTCAAGTATTGGATGTCCTCATAAGTGTGTATTTTGTTTGTGGCCTCAAACACTTTATGGTCCTAAAATGAGGTTTAGATCTCCTGATGATGTAGCTAAAGAAATGTTATTCCTTAAAAATAATTATGGCGCTAAAGAAATTTATTTTGATGATGATACTTTTAATATTAATGAAAAGAGAGCTATGGAAATATCACAAGCGATCCTTGATAATAATGTAAACATCTCATGGATGTGTCAAATGAGATGTGATCGAGTTTCAGACGAAATGTTGAAACTAATGAAAAAATCTGGGTGCGTTAAAATACTCTATGGTGTTGAAAGTGGTTCTCAGGAAGTATTGGATTTATCAGGAAAGAGGATTAAGAGGGAAGATATAATTAGTGCATTTGAGATGACACATAAAAATAAAATTAGAACTCATGGTACTTTTATGCTTGGTTTACCTGGAGAGAATGAAGAAACTATAAAAGAAACATTTAAATTGGCAAGAATATTGAAACCAGATACTTTGCAATGTTCATTAGCAACACCTTATCCCGGAACTGAATTCTATGAACTAGCTAAAAAAGAAGGTTGGTTGAAATATGACCATCTTTCTGAATTTGATGGTGAATTAGGTGGGGTGATTGAATATCCTGGTTTGCGAAAAGAAGTTGCTAAAAATATGGTTAATGAGTTTTATAAACAATATTACTTCACATTTGATTATATCTTAAGACAACTACCAAGAGTATTTAAATATAGAGACTTAAAAAGATTTATAAATATGGGCATAGGTGCTATTCGCCGTTTCTCTTAGTTGCTTAAAGTATACAAGGTTTGTTCTATTGACCCAAAACCAAACTATGGTCACTATGTTATCGAAGGTCTAAAGAAAAATAATATAAATTATGAACTTGTAAAAGAAAAAGACGCACATGATGATATAAATTTTTTCGAAAAAAAAATTTGGAATAAAAGTTTCAGAGCAACTTTTCAAATATTTAATTATTTATTATTAAAAAAAAAATCGTTGATACATCAATACTTTCCTTTGGAAGGTTTTTTTATTAAAAAAAAAAAATTGGGTTTTCTCAATCTAATATTTTTTCCTTTATCAAATTTTTTATTTAAAATTAGAGGACATAAACTCGTATGCACATTCCATTTATTAATTTTTGAAGACGACTTAAGTAAAGAGTTTTTTAATACGTTTTTTTTTTTAGAACTTTTTAATTTCAAATTATTAATAAAAACATTAATCAAATATTATTTTAAAATAATATTTAGATCGATTGATATTGGTATAGTTCATGGAGAGTATCTCAAGAATAAATTAATAACTCAATACAACATAAAGAGTTCAAAAATTTATGTCATTCATCATGGAATAAGAGACTATTCTCATTATATTGGTCAAAATCAAAGATTTAAAAATTACTTTTTATATTTTGGTTATATTCATAAAAGAAAAAATTTAATTAAACTTATAAAAATCTTTTTGAAAAATAATAAAAAATTAGTTATTGCTGGCATACCCTTAGATAATAATCTGTACCATAAAATGTTAAATATTTGCAAAGACTCACAGAATATCGACATATTAGGAGAGGTGAGCGAAACCGATCTCTATAACTTAATTTATTTTTCTAATGCTTTGATATTTCCATATAATATTACAATGCCAGGGAGTGGTCCAATTGCAATAGCATTAGGGTTTAAAAAATATATTTTTGTTACAAAATCTGATTATTTTCAAGAATATTTAAAAAACTTTGACCATTTTATAAATAAAGATTTAAGTAATTTAAATTTTGAAATTGATCAATTATCAATTAGAAAAGACATGCACAACAAAGTTGCTAATAAGATTATAAATGAATATAATTGGGACAATTACACTACAAAGTTAATTTCACTTTATGCAAAACTAAGTAAACTGTCTTGAATATTTCTCCATCATTATTATTAAGAAACAGGTTAAAAAATTCAATTGATATTATTAACTCTTTGAATGATGAATTTTATAATAAAGTAACTTTATTTTGTGAGTTATCTTTACAATGTTTAAAAAAAAAAAGGAAAGATAATAACTTTTGGTAATGGTGGTAGTGCATCTGATGCAATTCACTTAACTGGTGAACTTGTTGGGAAATTTATGCTAACTAGAAATCCCATAAATTCAATTTGTTTAAACACTAATATTAGTGTTATAACTTCAATAGCTAACGACTTAGATTACGAAAATATTTTTTTAAGACAGTTAGAGGCACACACTGCCGATAATGACATTGTTCTTGCTATTAGTACCTCAGGAACTAGTAAGAATATTACAAAATGCTTTAATTTTTTTAATAAGTATAAAATAAATTGTTTTCTTTTTACTGGTAACAAAGTTGTATTAAATGAAAATTATATCAAAAGTATAAATGTTCCCTCATCATCAGTCGACAAAATTCAAGAAATTTTTTTCTTTTTTATGCACTCTTATTGTGAATATTTAGAAAAGATATTGTATAATAATGTTAAATAGAAATATATTTATATAGAATGATCGACGTTTTATTTGTAATCCCTAATTCCTCTAAAAAAGCTTATCAGAGTCTTGCTGATCATTATTCAACGATAGAGCCCCCTACTTGGGCACTATTACTAGCTAACTCTGTAATTAAAAACAAATTTAGCTGTCAAATCTTAGATTGTGGTGCATTAAGGATTGATGAAAACCAAGCAGTAAAAGAAATAGAGAATATTAAACCCAGACTTTGTTGTTTTGTTCTTTATGGACAAAATCCTAACTCTGGAACTACTTCAATGATCGGTGCAGAGTCTTTAGCAAATGCAATTAAAGAGAGTAACTCTAATTCTAAGATTGTTTTTATAGGATCTCATGTGAGTTCATTACCAAAAGAGGTATTATCAAAAAAGTCTATAGATTTTGTCTTAGTAAATGAAGGCGTTTATGGATTAACTGATTTATTAAAAACAGATCTTACTAATAAACTCAAAAATTGCCAAGCACTTGGCTTTAAGGAAGATGGCAAAATGATCTTCAATAATGTTGGCTCTTTAGTGCCTTTAAATAAAATGGATGATGATTTACCTGGATACGCATGGGAACTACTTCCAAAAAAAAATAAGACTTTAGATTTGTACAGAGCTAGTTACTGGCACACATATTTCTCAGATGAGGAAAGGACTCCTTTTGCTTCGGTCTATTCATCATTAGGATGTATGTTTGCATGCAATTTCTGTATGATTAATATTTTAAATAGAACAAATAATAATGAAGATACTGATGCATCTAGTTTTAAAGGTATGAGGTTCTGGTCTCCAAATTTTTTTTTAGACCAGCTTGGAATATTACAAGAGTTAGGAGTCAAAACACTGAGATTGTCTGATGAAATGTTTTTTCTTAATAAAAAATACTATGTTCCTATTTTAGAGGGTATCATAGAAAGAGGATATAATTTTAATATTTGGGCTTATGCCAGAGTAGATACTGTAAGGGAAGATCAGTTAGAACTCTTCAAAAAAGCTGGTGTAAATTGGCTAGCATTAGGTATAGAGTCTGGCAATCAAAATGTAAGATTATCAATAGAAAAAGGTAGATTCAGAGATATCAATATTAGAGATATTGTGGATTTAATAAAAAAATATAACATAAATGTATTAGGTAATTACATCTTTGGTTTCCCTGAAGATGATTTAAAATCATTAAATGATACATTAGATTTAGCTTTAGAACTTAACTGTGAGCACTCTAATTTTTATGCTTGCCAAGCTTTACCGGGCTCTCCACTATATACTTATTCTAAAAATAATAATTTAGAACTACCATCAAGTTATGAGGAATACGCTTTTTTATCTTACGACTGCAAGCCAATGGACACTAAATTTTTATCTGGGGGTGAAGTTTTAAAATTTAGAGATGAGGCATGGCATAAGTATTTTTCAAATGAAAATTATTTAAATCTTATTGAAAATAAATTTGGTTTACAAAATAGACTAAATATTGAGGATCTCTCTAAAATAAGACTAAAGAGAAAATATTATTAATATTACATATATTTTGAATACTCAACAATCAACGATGAATAATTATCTTTAATAGCCTTCTTATATGTTGGCATTATAGATTTAGCAGATTTAAGCTGATAAACTTTAATAGTTTTTAAAATACTCTTTAATTCCTTAGAATAATCTTGTGTATGTTGCTCTCCTGCATCGAGGGGTATTTTCGAACCAACAGAAACTCTAATTATTACTTTTGGTATAACATTACCATTGGTCATTAAAGGTATTTTATCTAGATGATTTATCAATTGATTAAAAGATAAAAGTAAAAAGTCAAATCTTGGATAACATGAGATTGGAAGGAAGCCACCTAAAGATAGTCCAATTGACATTCCCATTTGAGTTTCTTCAAATACTGGTAGTTCAAGTTTTTTTTTAAAACTAATATGGTCAGTAGTTTTATAAATAAGATTTCCCGGGTATTCAATAGATTGTCCAAGAAAAATTGACTTTGGGTTATTGGATAACAACTTCATAGATTTTTTTATTTCTTGTGAATAGTTCATCAAAACAACACCCATTTACCTGTTCCATGATGGGGATATGTAAGATTATATTTGTAATAAATTATTTTAGATGAATTAAAATGTAAATTTTTATTTCCCCATACTTTATTAGTTGGCGTATTAGTGCTTTTACCATTATCCTCGATAACAAATACAATAGGTAAATTAAAATTTATTGCATATTTATGAGCTTCATAAAAAGCTCCGGTATTTGATGTCATATCTCCTACAAAACACCAAACTCTTTTTTTATTCCTCTTCTTTTTTATAGATAATGCAGCCCCCAATGCTATTGGAATAGTACCACCAACTATAGAAGAAGACATAAAAAAGGGTTTTATTGAATAAACACCCATACTTCTTCCATTCAAAATTTGTTTTTTTAAATCATTTTTTTTTACACCATGAAGGAGAGCGTGAAGATGATTTCTCCAATAGGAAAAGACCATATCTCTTTTGTTAATATATGAGAAAATATTTAATAAATATTCTTCAGAGTTATTCATTAAATGAATTGGTCCTCTTATTTTTCCACCCTCATATAATAACCGAATTTCCTTCTCAAAATTTATTAGGTCAGTTTTATTTATATTTAAACTTCTTACTTTAGATAGATACTTTGGAATTTTCATATTAAATAATAGATTAGTTAAATAATACTTAGCATTTAACTAATAATTTATAAATCTTTTTATTTTGTTTAAAATTTTTTTCTCTCCTAATCCAATACTTCCAAGTGTGTACTCATAATTTCCACACTTTTCTGTAAACATATCTTCAACACCAATTGTTAGAACCTTAGAAAGTGCATATTTTGCAGATATCTCACAAATAATTGATCCTAATCCACCAAGAACCGAGTGTTCTTCTAGAGTAATAAGATACTTATTTTTTGAAAATAAATCATAGATTTGCTTTTTATTTATTGGTTTTAAATTTGGAACGCTAAAAACTGAACAATTCAATATCTCAGAGATCTTTAATGCTTTTACGACCATTGAACCAGTTGCTATTAAAGAAATATTAGAATCTTTATTAATTTTGATTTTTAAAATTGAATTTATTGTTTTATTTTTTATTTTTTTTTTATGAACAGGACCTAAATCAGATTTTCCTATACGTATGTAACTAGGTCCATTTGTTTTTAACGCTTCGTCATAGCAATATTGCATTTCATAAACATCTGCAGGTGAAAAAATTTTTATATTAGGTATTGCTCGTACACAAGCAATATCTTCATTTGATTGGTGGCTAGTTCCCAAGTAACTATATACAACACCTGCACCGTCACCAATAAAAATTACTTTTAAATTATCATGAGCTACATCTAATTTTATTTGCTCGTAGACTCTTAAAGGAATAAATGAGCTCAATCCATAAACTAATGGGATAAATCCTAGTCTGCTAAGTCCGGCTGCTACTCCCACCATATTTTGTTCAGCAACACCTGCATTTATAAATTGACTTTTATATTTCTTTTTAAACTTATCAAAAATTCCATATCCATGATCACCAGTTAAAACTAAAAAATTTTTATTCATTTTTGCAGAATTTAATAAACATTTTGAAAAAACTTCTCTCATAACTATTTAAGATAACTCATGGCCTTATTATAAGTTGATTGATTAAGTCTTCGATAGTGCCAATCATTATTATTTTCCATAAAAGGTATGCCTTTGCCCTTTATTGTTTTAGCTACTAAAACACTAGTAGACGTTTTATTTTTAATTAAATTAATAATTGACTTCTCTAAATGATCTAAGTTATGGCCATCAACTGATTTTACGTTTAACCCAAATGAAGTTAATTTAGTTTTTAAATTTCCTAAGTTAATAATATCATTTGTTTTACCTAATGCCTGATATCCATTAAAATCTATAATAATAATCAAATTGTTTAATTTATGGTGAGAAGAAAATAAAATAGCCTCCCAAATAGATCCCTCATTTATTTCTCCATCGCCTACTATGCAAAAAATCTTTTGTTTGGACTTATTAATTTTTAGTCCCATAGCAATTCCACAAGCAACAGACAATCCATGACCTAATGAACCAGAGCTCACTTCCAGACCATCAACCCTTGAGTCTGATAAGCCTTTTAAAAGTGATCCATTTGAAAAGTATCCATTGATTTGAGTATTTTTAATCCAACCTAATTTATTCATACAAGCATATTGGGCCATTACTCCATGACCTTTACTTAAAATAATATAATCCCTCAAATTATGGTTAGGATCATTGTTGGGATATTTTACAAATTTTTGATAGAGAATTACAAATATTTCAACTAATGATAGTGCACATCCAATATGTACTGAGGAACCAGAATAAGCCATTTTCAATATAGTCTTTCTAATGTCTTTAGGGATAATCTTAATTTTTTTCATTTAATTTATTTATTAATTTGGGATTTTATTAATTCATAAGAATTTTTTTTATCATAAATAAAAGAATGATACCAAGAACTAGTTAAATTAAGACTTTGTTTAATAGACATCTTATTTTTCCACTTTAAGATTTTTTTAGTTTTTGACGAGTCTAGATTTAAAAAGATTTTTTCTTCATAATCTTTTGATTGTTTAATTTGAATGTTTAAATTTTTAAAATAAGATTTTTTTAGGTATAAAACAATTTCATATACGTTTTTATTGTTTAATCTATTTGGGCCAAAGTTCCATGGACCAGAAAACTTTTTTGGAAATTCATATAGTTTTTCAATTAAAGAAATATAACCGTTATTTATATCAATTACATGTTGCCATGGTCTGGTTGCGTTCGGATATCTAATAATGAGTTTTTTACCTTCCTGTACAGATCTAATTATGTCAGGAATGAGTCTATCATCGGACCAGTCTCCTCCACCAATAACATTACCTGCTCTGGCAGATACAAGTCCTATATTTTTTTTTATTAAAAAAGATTTTAAATATGAATTAATCATTATTTCACATGCAGCTTTACTTGCAGAATAAGGATCATTCCCTCCCAATTTATCATTTTCTCTATATCTTTTATTTTTCAAATTAAAATTTTCATAGCATTTATCAGTTGTTGTAATAAAAATACTTTTAATACTATTTTGATTAATTGATGATTGTAAAATATTTAATGTAGATATTAAGTTATCATTAAAAGTAGTGAATGGATCTAAGTAGGACTTTCTTACCAAAGATTGTGCAGCCATATGTATTATTATATCGGGTCTTATATTATTTATAATTTTTTGGGTTTTTTTACTATTAACTAGATTAAAATAAAAAAAATTCTTTTTTTTTAATTTTTTATTTATTGAAATGTCTTTTTCAGAAAATTTGTCCTTCGATATACCATAAACTTTAGCGCCCATATTAATGAGTTTAATCAACATCCATTTCCCTTTAAAACCCGTGTGACCTGTTAGAAGTATTTTTTTATTTTTCCAAAAAGACAATTAAATTACCAAATTTTCCACATTGCTTTTTTTGAAGCCCAAAGATTCTCTAAAATGTTTTTATCTCTCAGGGTGTCCATGGGTTGCCAAAAACCGTTATGTTCGTATGCTGAAAGCTGTCCACTTTTGGCAAGATTTTCTAGAGGTTCATTTTCAAGAACTGTTTTATTATTTTTAATATATTTTAAGATGGATTGATTAAATACAAAAAAACCGCCATTTATTCTTGTACCATGTCTTTTTGGCTTCTCTCTGAACGATACTACTTTTTTTCCTTTAATATCTACCACCCCAAATCTTTCTGGAGGGCTAACTGCAGTTAGCGTAGCTATGGTTTTCATTTTAACGTGAAAATTTATAAGTTTATTCAAATTTACATTTGATAGCCCGTCACCATATGTCACTAAAAATGTTTCATCATTACTTAAAAACTTTTTCATATGTAAAATTCTACCACCGGTCATTGTGTTAAGACCTGAGTCAATAACTGTTATTTTCCAATTGAAAGTACTTTTGTTTAATTTTTTAATTTCATTTTTATGTAAATTAATCTGTATGTCATGATTATTGACTAAAAAGTTCAAGAAATAATTTTTAATTAGTTCATGTTTAAAACCAGTCAGAATATAGAAATCATTTAATCCATAAGAGGAATAATACTTCATTAAGTGCCATAAAATAGGTTTTCCTCCTATCTCGATGAGTGGTTTAGGTTTGAGATGGGTTTCCTCACTAATTCTAGTCCCAAAACCTCCAGCTAAAATAACTACCTTCATATTTGATGTGAAATATTAAATTATTGGAGTTATGTATCAAGATAATTAATATTTGAATTTAAAAAGTCTAAATATGTAAGCAATAAAACAGGCGGCGTCCTACTCTCCCAAGCCTTAAGACTAAGTACCATCGGCGCTGGAGGCCTTCACGACCGAGTTCGAAATGGGATCGGGTTTTTTCACTCCGC
>MDTB01230312.1_pt1 | contig 10778 bp, 10 predicted proteins | sample 811161 | NCBI WGS metagenome assembly MDTB01 (sample SAMN05326650, study PRJNA326480) | marine metagenome | isolation source: seawater | place: Mediterranean Sea | collected 2009 | reverse complement strand
GGTATTAGGATACCCAATGTACCTACAGCACACACTGTTCCAGTAGCAAGCGATCTGTCATACCCCTGATTCAGCATTGCTGGCAACCCAATTAGCGTCAGTAGCACTACTGACGCCCCAATAATGCCGGTTGTTGCCGCGAGCATAAGCCCTATAAGGGTAACGGTAACAGCCAGACCACCGCGGAGGGAACCGAATAATCGAGCGAAACTTTCCATCAAATCCGCCGCAATACCGGATCGATCTAACAGTAACCCCATCATAATAAACATTGGTAACGCTACCATTACCCAGTTTTCCATAACGTTCCAAATACGCTCAACAGAAAGTGATGCATAGTTCCAGTCTACGCCAGTACGCAGATTAAAGTCCGCCTCCACTATAATCGCCAATCCAGTAAAAATTACTGCGAGTCCACCTAACAGCCAAGCAATCGGAAAACCTGTGAATACTAGACCCAAAAAGCTTAGGAACATAACGATGGCTAGTATTTCATTCGCAGGCATCAATATCTTCCTTCAATGAGGAAAAAAACAAAAACTGAAAAATTCTTGATAAACGGGAAAGAACTGCCAACAAAAGGAGTAAAAATCCTATCGGTAGCACCGCTTTGATGAGATAACGAAAAGGCAGACCCCCGGGTGCAGACGAAACCTCATCTACCGCCCAAGATGAGGAAACAAATTGAAGGCTAAAGACAAGAATTAAGGTAATGAATGGTATTAAAAATAATAAAGTTCCATACAACTCAATCCACGCTTTTATGGTATCACTTAAATTTTCATGCACTACATCCACTCTAATATGAGCATCCGATTGATATGCATAACTCAACCCAAAAACAAACCCAATCGAATATAGGTGCCACTGTAATTCCTCTAATTCAATGTACCCTTGACTGAATACATGACGCGAGACTACGTTTACTACAATTACAGTTAATAATATGAACCAGATAAATGCTAACGTTTTACCAATTACAGAAAAACAATTATCTATCCATCGCGAGAGAGGTGTATGAGGAAGATAATTATCGGACATTAAAACGACTGAGGTAAGTATGCTCGAGATTTCCATTGCCCATATGTTCTACGAAAATCGCGCTGAGATTTTAGGATTTCAGCAAAATCAGAATCTTTATCAGCCTCATCATTTAGAACCTCGTCGGAAACTTTACGAAGCTCTAACAATAACTGGGGAGAGAATGTTTCGGCGGATACTCCAATTTCAGCAAAGCCCTCTAGTACGGCTCCCTGATGTGCCTCGGCAGCAGCGAGATTTCTCGTAACACCTGCAGTACAACCAGTATCTAGCAAAACTTTATCCGAATGCGAAAGCCCTCTCCAAACATCGAGGTTGATGATCATATGGAAAGCCGTAAAAGGCTGATGCCAACCGGGATAATAGTTAAATTTTGCTACACGATTAAACCCTAAAGCCTTATCAACAATGGGCAATGAGAACTCTGTTGCGTCTATGGCGCCCTTTTCCAGAGCCTGGAAGATTTCTCCTCCCGGCAACATGGTAACACTTGCGCCCAGACGTTCTATGACGCGACCACCTAGACCGGCAAATCTAATTTTCAGGCCCTTCAGTTCCTCAAGAGATTCCAATTTGCGGCGAAACCAACCCGCGGTCTCCGGTCCGGTGATGCCGCACAAGATTGGATAGACCATACTAGGTTCATAAAGCGCTTCTGTCAGTTCTCTACCTCCGGCCTCATACCACCAAGCGGTGTACTCCCAAGGCTCCATACCAAACGGAACCGCTGAAACTAATGGTGAAGCAGGAATTTTTCCCTGATCGTATCCCAGCCAGGTATATCCAACATCGACTTTTCCATCACGAACTGCATCGGTGATCGCAAAGGTCGGAACGATTTCACCCGGCTCAAATATATCAATTTGAACCTCGCCACCGCTCGCCTGCAGTATCGCCTCTGAAACATAAATCGGATTCTCGCCAATCACAGGTATGCTGGTCTGGAAAGTAGTCGGCATACGCCATCTGATTCTGGTATTTTGCGCCACCTTCTTTGAGGATAAAGAAGGTGAAGGCTCAGCTGATTGATTGACTGGACGAATGGCGAGGGAGCTAACCATGCCAGTAACAAAAGCAACCACTACTGCAAACAATAAAGCACGGTTTGAGACCGTTGGTCGACCCATACACCATTCCTCTCAAGTAACACATTTTAAAAAAATTTCGCTAGAGCTTGCACAGCATGCCTGGTAGTAGTGGAACATTCCTATGACTGAAGCTATCAGCGAACGTTAATTGACAACCGACGTTAGCTCACGCCCCAGCTTTACAAGTTTGAATTTGTCTTGTTCTAATTTTAATTCGGTAACAGAGCAATTAGCTGGCCTGAACCACACAGTCGCCTTAGAGCCAACTAACCAACCAACAATCGTATTAATCACCATAAAGTGTGTGTATATGATAGTGCAAGTTTGCATAGTTTTGAGACTCTCTAACGAAATCATCCGCCAATCAATTAGTTCTTGGGGTTGAAATTCCCATGTCTCTTCCATAAAACGTTTGAGCCACACCTGTCTCGTCGCTAACCCGTGAGGAGAAATTATCTCTTGATATGCGGGGTCTATCTCAATAGTCGTATCAAAGTATTCAGCGAGCGGAGCGGCAGTCTGCCTCGCTCTCAAAAGTGGGCTACTTATAATTCTTAATGGCGCTTGGAATCTCTTTGACAAAATCGTACTCACGGCCTCCGCTTGCTCGATACCTTTATGGGTCAAGCCAGGATCTGGATCTTGACCCCAACTCGCAGTCGCTTCTCCATGTCTAACCAAAAACACATATGAACTTTTATCTTTCATAACGGCAAACCTCGAATTGTTAATGATAACAATTCTGAGGAAATAGGTCGTGACGAAATTTTAAATAAGAAGGCTTAACCCATTACACCATGCAATTTACTGATCTTAGTGAGGTAATTTAACAACTTTAGGAACCAAAAACTAAATAACGATCATCTGTCAAGACCAAGTATTGGCACTCCAGTGATCATGTTATAGTGAACCTATAAATCGAGATAGATTATCTTTCGGAGGGGTCTAATGATTTTGAGAAAAATTTATCCAGACTTCATGTCATCTTTTTCTAACAAATTCTGGTTGAGCACCCTTACGTTCGGAGCTCTTTTACTTTTCCATGCCTGTCTCTATGCAAATGACAAGTTGCCAATCCCCAGGCCAAATATAGTTCTTCTAATTGCAGACGATGCCTCGTGGCAACACTTTGGAACTTATGGAGCGAAAGCGCTGGACACGCCCAATGTAGATAAAATGGCAGAGCTCGGCCTAGTCTTCGAAAATGCATTCGCGAGCAGTCCAACATGCTCGCCGTCCCGAAGCGCAATATTAACTGGCAGAAATAGCTTTGAATTAGAAGATGGAATGCTACTTACCGGTTATCTGCCAAAAAAATTTGATACGTATCCAGCGATCCTCGAGAAAGCGGGTTATAAAATCGGATCAACCGGAAAGGGTTGGGGTCCTGGGGGGCTATATGGAAGACCGGCAAATCCCGCGGGGACTCCATACACTTACTTAACTAAAAATTTCTATCGAAGTGAATTCGATGAAAGTCCGGTTGCCGAGGTTAATTATGCAGGCAACTTCAATAACTTTTTGTTCGATCGTCAGGAAAATCAGCCATTTGCATTCTGGATAGGCTTCCAAGAACCTCACACGCCTTATGCTAAGAGATTTGCGACCCACCGCCAAATTAAAAATTCAGACATCCAAGTCCCAAGCTTCTATCCCGAAACCGAGACTACCAGATCAGTCATCGCATCATACTTGGCGGAAATTGAACATCTCGATGATCAAGTGGGGGCAGTTTTTGAAGTATTAGACAATCATGAGGAGCTAGACAATACACTCATAATTTTTACATCTGATAATGGTATGCCTTTTCCAAGAGGAAAAGGAAATCTCTATGACCATGGATTGCGGATGCCCTTAATCGCATTTTGGCCGGAAATTATTACCCCCCAACGAAGAGTTGATGATCTGATATCACTCACGGATTTGGCTCCGACTTTTATTGATGTTGCAGGTTTAAAAATTCCAGATCAGATGTCGGGAAAAAGTTTGCTAGATTTTTTTCTTGCCGATGAAAGCGGAAAGATTCGAAGTTCAGGTAGAAAAGTTTTTGCGGGGACAGAACGACATGGCAAAAAAAGCGCCTGCAAACTCTGGAGTCTAGAAAATTTTCTTCCGGATGACGCTAAATGCGGAAATTATCCCAGTAGAAGCATACGTAGTAATGAGTATCTCCTAATTTGGAATGCAATACCCGATAATTTCCCTATTGCAACTGATGTCAAGGGTGGTCTGATCAAGGAAGAAATTGCGAGAAAAAATGATAATAAAAATAGGTACATCACCGTTAATATCGAGAAACGACCAGAATTTGAGCTATATCAACCAGTTACGGATCCCTACACCGTAAAAAACTTATCTTTAGACCCGATTCACAGCGCCAAATTTAATGAGATGAAGCAGGAGTTATTTAATTACCTAAAAGAAAGAAGGGATCCACGTGTACTGGGAAATCACGCACTTTGGGATTTGACTCCAGATTTTATATTGCATCAGGGCGCAACAGACTTTATATACTCTGCGAGAGGGCAAGGCGGGAATATTCCAAAAAAAAGACTGATTAAAATGCTAAGCATATATTATGAAGAGCTTGGATATGACCAAAATTATATAACCAAGGTACTTGATCGACTTGAAAAAAATATGAATTAAAAAAAAGGCGAAAGATATTTCTTGAAAAATGGATTTCTATTAAAAATACATAAAGTTGACGTTGTTACTTTTCTGGATATTTAGGTATCTGATATAGTTTAAGCGAAATATTAATGAATCCGATTTACCCGAACTGACTATTGCGGCAGATCTCAAATCAAGCTAACGAAGCTCTCGCGCAAGACCTATGAGCAATTTTGCAGAAGCATTGACGGCGAGGCCATGTCGATACTCTAGAATTGGCAATCTTTTCAAGGCGGAACTAATCTTATACTGGGTAGGACTTTGGTCCCAAGTTAAATTTCTCCATTGAGCCCTAGGCTCGCCAATCCAGGTCTTTGTGATTGGCCCGATTTCTTGGGGATATAAGGTAGCGTGACTCAAGGCAGCACCTGGACGACCGATGTTTGGAATATAGCGCCACGCCATCATATTATTAATATCCTTATTTTTTCGAAGATTACGTCTCTCAGGACCGATTACCTCTTCTGAATCATTCAAGGTGATTTCAATAAATTTATTGCCATAACAGCTTGCTGACGAATGCCACTTTTTTTTATGCAGTCGTACCTCTTCAATATCTGCATACACTTTCGGAATACCGGTTTGCTCTCGCCCTCCCATAATCGCCTCACAAACATCTTCCCAAAGAACAAGCACATAGGAGCCTTTCACCTCATCGATCTTTCCCCTGAAAATTACTGGAACAGTAACACCAATTACATTATAGCTTCGACCAGCTAGCCACCTGCAACCGTTGTTCTTTGCCGCAAAAATTTGAACGAGGGGTTCGGTTACCTCAAAACCTTGAGGTAAATATTGCTCCAATTGTTGGCGATCCGTCGTGTAGGAGAGAAAAATTGACGTAACTTCATCATGCACCACATGAGCATCTTCATCCATACTTCCCAATAAATCGTTCTCACCAAAATTGACCGGCATGGTGTAACTCATGTTGTGTTTAAATTCAAACATATATAAATTCCAAATTTTCAATCAATGGAAGCGCGTTTAAATGGGTTTTAAACGCAAGCGATATTGTAATTCAGTCATAACGGGCGCTATGGAAACGACTTACATTTATGTTATTGACTGTGTAAGCTTTACTAACATAAATTCAACACTTTGTGCCTCATTTTAATATAGCCTCTATTCTTACATAATCGTCTTGCTCATAAGCAACTGCTTTCAATAATTCAGACGGTGTAATTTTAAATATCTTCCCATATACTTCATCCTAATCTTTGTTCGTAACGCATAGAATTGGGTGATGTTTTTGGTTACTTATTACTAAAACAATCTCTGACGTCATTTCTATTTCTTTCAAAACATATTTTTGAACAATAAGCTCAAATCCCATGTATCCGTTTTTATAATCCCAATTTCAAGTATATATTAGTAGACTTTATCTAGAGGAGATTATGAGAACAAAGTTTTCTAAATAATAGTGTAGATCCCACATTACTGATCCTTAAGATTTTCTTAGAAAGTTTGTTTCTGTGATCAACGATTAGTAATGTTCACATAATCACAAAAAACATAATTTAACAGAGTTTTTTTGACCACTAATACTGGTATTTGTACACCTAGAAATTAAACTGGCTTTTTTATGGAGATAAGATGGACATACCTGATGATGTGATCGCTAGAAGAGACCTAAAGCGAAATAAGTTATTTAATTTTGCTTTACAAGTTCAGGGATTATTTTCCAAATTTGTCCTCGCCATTCTACTATGGTCCTCATGGGCCCTGTATTACTCGGATTTAGGACAAATCATCATCGGCAAGGTCTTAATCACTGTTATTTGTATTGGATTGGGTGTAATCGCACCTTTAATTGACTTAAATCAATCGCATGCAACAAACCCTTTGTGGACCGGACATGCGCGTTTTCATCTCGTATGGCAAGTGAGTGCTTTCATATACACCGCCGTTTTTAATATTCCTCTACTGTGGCTTAATTCAAACATTAGTATGCAACTAGTGGCGATAGTATTTGTTTATATGTGGCTGATAACCTTCTTAATCGCCTATTTCACTATGTCAGTTTATAACGGGAGACTGAACGATATAAACGGTGTACCAGAGAATATATATATTATTGTTGGTAAAGTTTTTATTGTTGACCGGAATTTAGAAGCTGTAGTCGCAATGACTTTAGTTACAACATTTGCTACTTATCTGATAATTTCGGGTTAAGAGGTATCTATGATTATTAACCCAGGTGAAATTAGTTTGAAAGATTCGCTCCAGATATGTCAGGCATCTATTAAAAAGGCGAGAGAACTGGACTTTATGCCCATTACTGTAACCGTTGTAGATGTGGGCGGCGTTATACGAGCAACATTATCTGAAAACGGCTCGGGGCTCCTACGGGCAGATCTAGCGTATGCAAAAGCATGGTCGTGTATCGTCACAGGGTGGTCAACAACGACCATAAGAAATATCTTAGAAGAGCAACCGAGACTGGATAAGGCCGCCGCTAGTATGCAGATTCTCTCTGATGGAAAATTACTACCAACCCCCGGTGGTCTTCTGATTCAAAATGATTACAAGAATATCGGTGCCGTAGGAATATCAGGTGATAGGTCAGATGAAGACGAAATTTGTGCAATAGCAGGAATTGAAGCAGCCGGATTCGTTGCGGGACATAGAGCGATTTGAATTTTCACGACGTCAGTCTTATAAATATGCACCTGTTAAAACTATCTTCGATGGCAATTAACTATTTTGAAATAGGCTATTTCATGCGATTTTTGTTGAAAAAAATAATTTTTCCTATGCTCCGAGCTCATAATACTGAGGCAGACATCCAAAAAAAAATTGAACTGCGTTAGTCAAAAGAGTCCGTCGTAGGAGCCTCCATCCAACTGAATATTTTGGCCTGACATGTAACTAGATTGCTGACTGCAAAGAAACGCACAGGTATCTCCAAATTCTTTAGATTGACCAAATCGTCCTGCAGCAACTCTTGACAACAGAGACTGACGCGCCTCTTCGTAACTTAAACCGCGATACTCCATGAGAAAATTAGCATTGTCACGCTGGCGACCGGTGTCGAACATCTCCGGCAACATATTGTTGATAGTTACGTTGTCCACAACCGCTTCTTTAGATACCGCCTTCGATAACCCTGTTAACCCGAGACGTGCAGAAGCAGATATACACATTATAGCGGACGGCGACTTAACCATGGCTGATGTAATATTTATTATCCTTCCAAACTTACGTTCACGCATACCAGGTAAAACTGCCTGAATCATAAAAATAGGTGCCATCATGTTGGCAGAGATAGCAGCATCCCAATCTTTTTGGCTACTTTTTACAAAATCAACTGGATTTGGTCCTCCATTATTATTGATAAGAATATCAGGATCAGGGCAAGCATCTAGCAGTCGTTGTCTCCCGTTTGTAGTAGAGATATCTGCTTGAACTAACGAAACGTTACCACCTTGCGCCTGAATTTGTTCTGCAGTAGCTTCTAATGCTTCCTTCTTTCGCCCATTTATAAAAACGTGAACTCCCTCTTTAGCCAGTGACATCGCGCAAGCCTTTCCTAGCCCTCGGCTAGAACCAATTACCAACGCGATTTTCCCACTAATCCCCAGATCCATTATTCTATCCTTACTTTAGATATTTTTTGTCTGAAGCCCGTAACCCTAGCCATATTGCAGTTATTACACCCAGCAAAGCGATATTAAGAATTTACATTATTCATTTACAAAATCTTGATATCTGAATGAGGCATCAACACTATCATATTTCTGTCCAGCAAAAGTTTTTAAAACCGCTTCAAGAATTATTTTTGCACCCTCCACAGGCACCGCCATGCCAATCTGCATTCTTACACTCTCCTTCGAACCAAAAAAAGTAAATTTATCAGGAAATGTTTGGATTCTAGCGCGTTCTCTATTTGTTAATGCTCTTGGTTCATCCCAATGGTAAACGTGAGTTCCACCTCCACCACTACCTGTGACGGTATATGAAGGTCTTGTAGGATCCAAACGTTTATAAATCATGGACATTTTTGCGCCTTTAACGTTTAACCTTAAGTGTTCGGGTAAATTCGCTGTCCAGGCATTTTCTCCAGGTTTAATATGCTTTAATCTTTCAATGACTGTTGATGATTGTCTCGTAATTTCCTGATTTGCAACTGTCTCCTCAATTTTTGGAATTTCTATGCATTCTCTAACGGTTGTGGTTTTCATACTAGGTTTTGGCACTCTAAAAGTTAGTCCCAAGTCCGATCTCATTCCAATTATTATCACTCTGTGGCGTGCTTGTGGAACTCCATACTCCTCAAATTTATACAAATGTATTGTTAAGTTATAACCAAAGTTACCCGCATCTGCGAGATCTTTTAAAATAGTTTTAAACGCTACTCCAGAATTAGCACTTGATAGCCCAGAAACATTTTCTGCAAAAAAGAACTTCGGATTGAACTTATCAATATACCGAACCCCGTATGAGTATAAAGGACCAAATTTACCATCTAATCCTTTTGACTCTCCTACATTACTAAAATCATTACATGGAAAACCGTAAAGAAATCCATTTACAGAGGGAAGTTTTTCAATATCAACATCTCTAATATCGCTATTAATAACATCACAGTTGTCTTCATATTTTGCGATGTTATTTTCATATGTCATACAGGAATCGACGTGGTAATCAGTTGCCCATCGGTGAGAGAATTTGTATTCAACCCCTTTAAATTTTATCAATGCATTTTTTGCAGCTAACCCAAGACCTCCTGGTCCACAGTACATTTCTCCGATACTCATAGACTTTGATGGTATCTTTAGACCTGAGGTGTGAGGGTCATCATCAGAAAATTTAGTCTGAGGATTGTTCTCTTCTAAATCATTAGTGATTAACATGCGCAAAACCGAGGAGGAATTGACTCCATTTTTTCGGCATGCTAGGTTGAATCGATTTCTAAGATCTTCTGGCAATCTAAACTCGAATTTTGTGTTGCTTGAATTGTCCATACAAGTGAAGCACATACATTAGAAAATTGGAAATGTAAATATGTCTTGGGACTCAACTAAAAATATTGTAGATATGCCTAATGGTAACTTTAGGAGTATTCTAGGTTACGCGGGAGAATCACTTGCTATTGGTCGAGCATTAGTATGTGGATACAACCTTTTTTTCAAAGCATGGAGAGATGCAAAGTATGATGCTGTGCTTGATGCAAATGGGGTCCTACATCGATTAGAAATCAAACAAACGAGTGGGAATTCCAGTCTTTCAACATCCTCAGGTGGAAGAACGGGGCAACAAATTGACAGAAGTGCTGGCAGTAGAGAAAGACCACTATCGACGGAAGACTGTGACTTTATTTTAGGAACTCAGTCTTTGAATGGAAAGTGCTGGATAATCCCAGTGGAGATAATTGAACTTTTAGGAAGAAAAACTTTACCTTTTTATTTTCTGCAACATTTTGAAGAGAAATGGAAAATCTTTATGTTTGAAAATAAGTATATTTCAAACAAGTATATTATCAGTGGATTCAAAAATATGAACGACGATGATTTAAACCGCATATGTGGGTCACTATCAATCGACGTTCCAAAAGATCCGTTTATTCAGCTTGGGAAAAAAACTCGTGTTACAGTGAGTTCGAGAATATGGAAAATTGTAAATATTTGGTTAAAGATCTATCAATCCATTTAACTTTAACAATAATAGAACGTAACTGAAAACGATACAGCATCCCTCTATTAATGCAGTAAGTTTTTTTCGCACTCTAGTATCACCGTATTTAGGCGTGTCAATTATAAAAAAAAATAATGTCTTCAGTGTAAAACAAACTGTGAAACAATGGGAAAATCAACCTATAAAGACAAAATTTAACAAGTAAAAGAATGAATGAAGTTAATTTATTGACTTTTTTACTCCCACTCTATAGTGGAGGGTGGTTTGCTGGAAATATCATAAGTGACCCTAGAAATTTGAGGAATCTCATTAATAATTCGACTAGAGACTCGCTCAAGC
>MDTB01188344.1_pt1 | contig 10778 bp, 8 predicted proteins | sample 811161 | NCBI WGS metagenome assembly MDTB01 (sample SAMN05326650, study PRJNA326480) | marine metagenome | isolation source: seawater | place: Mediterranean Sea | collected 2009 | reverse complement strand
ATGGTTAAGAAAAAATTCTAAAATTACAATTGTTTTAGAGGGACATGCTGATGAAAGAGGAACAAGAGAATATAACTTAGCATTAGGCGAAAGAAGAGCTAATGCAGCCAAAGATTATTTGATGACTTACGGAATATCTTCTGACAGAATTTCAGTTTTAAGTTATGGTAAAGAGAGACCAGTAGACTCTGGATCTAACCCACTAGCTTGGTCAAAAAATAGAAGATCTGTTACTGTAAAAGCTAATTAATTTTTTTTAAATTAAAGACCCTTGAATACAAAGTGTTTAAGGGTCTTTTTTTTGCCATTATTTTAATCATAACCTAAGTCATGAAAATATCGCTTAAGAAATTTCTAATAAAATTAACTTTGCTTTTAAGTTTTTTTACTTTTTCATATTCGTTTGCAGACAATCACAATTTTAATGAAGTTTTAGAAAAAATTCAAAATGATATTAAAACTCTCGAGAAAGCAGTTTATTCTGAGTCTGTTAATTTAAGTAGTTCAGTTTCAAATAATTTAGAAGTTGATACAAATAATAATTCAGAGGATGTTCTTACGAGACATCTTTTAAAGTTATCTGAAATAGAAAATCAATTCCAACAACTTACAAATAAATTTGAAGAAATAAATTTTAAATTAGATAAGCTGACTAGTAGAATGTCAAAAGTTCAAGCAGATAATCAATTACGCTTTCAAGATTTGGAAATGGTACTATCAGGTGAGTTAGATTTAAAAAAAGTGTCTAAAAAATCAAAAGATGAGAAAATTTTACCCGGCAGTTCTCAGCCACAAGATTTAGGTTCAATTTCTTACAAAGATACATCTACAAATGAAAGTTCACAACAAACACAATCAATTGATACAACTGCAACAATTATTACAGAAAATTTTCAAGTAGAAGAAAAAATATTACCAAAAGAAACTCCCGATAAACAATATGAGTTTGCAACAAGTTTTTTAAAAGTTGGAGATTATTCAACAGCAGAAAGAGCTTTTAGAGAATTTGTGGAAACAAATCCAGATCATAACTTAGCAGGAAATGCACAATATTGGTATGCTGAAACATTCAGAATAAGACAACTTTATACTGATGCAGCATCAGCTTATTTGGAAGGATACCAAAAATATCCCAAGGGAGAAAAAGCTCCTATAAATTTATTAAAGCTTGGTGTATCAATGGTTCAAATTGGAGAAAAAGATCAAGGTTGCAAAATGATTAATGGTATTGAAAAACAATATCCAGAAGCAAAGCAGTCTGTAATTCAAAAAGCCAAATATGAGTCTCAAAAATTTGAATGTAAAAATTCCTAAACTTTTAGAAAATAATTTAAGAAATAAAAGAATTAATAAAATTTACAAAAGTTTTGAGAATTCATTAAATATAAAAAAAAATTTTGCAATAGCTGTATCCGGTGGAGCAGATAGTTTAGCCTTATCTTTCTTAGCAAAAATATATTCTATAAAAAATGATTTAGAGGCAAAATTCTTTATTATTGACCATAAATTAAGAAACGAGTCTACCTCTGAAGCAAAATCGGTTAAAAAAGTTTTAAACAAACTAGACATCAAAGCAGAAATTTTAACCTGGAATGGGAAAAAACCTAAAAATAATATTCAATCGATAGCAAGAAAAAAAAGATATGAGTTATTATTATCAAAATGTAAAAAATTGAAAATAAGTTATATTCTTTTTGGCCATCATCAGAATGATCTCTTTGAGAACTTTTTTATAAGAATTTTAAGAGGAAGTGGTCTAAAAGGCTTAGTTTCATTTAATAAAAGATCTAAAGTAAATGATATCAATATTTTAAGACCCTTATTAGATCTAAAAAAAAAAGATTTAGAATTTGTTTCAAGGCACGTATTTAACTATTACGTGAATGATCCATCAAACCAAAATGATAAATTTCTAAGAATTAGAGTTAGAAAACTTTTATTTGAGCTTGAAAAAGAAGGCTTGGATAACAAAAAGCTTTTTAGAACTATAAATAATCTACAAGACACTGATAATGCAATTAGATTTTACGTTGACAAAAATCTGCAAGAAAATTCTCTTTTTTTAAAAAAAAAAAAACAGTTAATCTTAAATAATAATTTTTTTATTCAGCCACATGAAGTAGTTTTAAGATCCCTTTCTGATCTGTTAAGAAGGGTAGGAGAAAGTTATTATCCTGTTAGAGGCAAGAAAATAGAAAAAATCATAAATGAAATTGAAAAAAAAGAACATTTTAAAGTAACTTTAGGTGGTTGTATTATAAAAAAAGTAAACCAGACAGTAATAATATCAAAAGAATATTAAATTAAGGTAATATTACACAAAATTGCCACTTGTTTAATTAGGAATAATTCTTATTTTATACCTATGAATTTTAAAAATTTAGCTATGTGGGGAATTATAGTTTTTTTAACTATAGGCTTATATAACATGTTCAAAAATCCTCAAGCCAACATGCGAGGAAGTAATCAAATTATATTTTCAGAATTTTTAGATTCAGTGGATAATGGTGAAGTTCTAAAAGTTGAGATACAGGGTAATAATATAAAAGGAGTTTATTCTAATGGGAATAGTTTTTCAACTTATGCTCCAAATGACCCAAACTTAATTGAAAAACTCTCAGATAAAGGTGTAAGTATTTCAGCAGCACCTATTGATGAAAAAATGCCTTCTCTGTTTGGTGTTTTGCTTTCATGGTTCCCAATGTTACTTTTAATTGCGGTATGGATTTTTTTCATGCGGCAAATGCAAGGAGGAAAAGGTGGAGCAATGGGCTTTGGAAGGTCAAAAGCAAAAATGATGAATGAGCTAAAAGGTAAAGTTACTTTTAATGATGTTGCTGGTGTTGAAGAAGCTAAAGAAGAAGTTGAAGAGATAGTAGAATTTTTAAAAGATCCAAAAAAGTTTAGTAGATTGGGCGGAAAGATTCCTAGAGGTGCACTATTAGTTGGACCTCCTGGAACAGGAAAAACATTATTAGCTAGAGCAATAGCGGGTGAAGCAGGTGTTCCATTTTTTACTATTTCCGGATCAGATTTTGTAGAAATGTTTGTTGGTGTTGGTGCATCAAGAGTAAGAGATATGTTTGAACAAGGAAAAAAAAATTCACCATGTATAATTTTCATTGACGAGATTGATGCAGTTGGAAGAAGTAGAGGAGCCGGCTTAGGTGGTGGAAATGATGAAAGAGAACAAACTCTTAATCAGCTTTTAGTGGAAATGGATGGTTTTGAAACAAATGAGGGAGTGATAATAATTGCAGCAACAAACAGGCCAGATGTGCTTGACCCAGCCCTACTAAGACCTGGAAGGTTTGATAGGCAAGTAGTTGTTTCAAATCCTGATATTATTGGTAGAGAGAAAATATTAAAAGTCCATGTTAAAAAAATAAAAATGGCGCCAGATATAAATCTACGAACAGTTGCAAGAGGTACTCCAGGGTTTTCAGGTGCTGATCTCGCAAATTTAGTAAACGAAGCTGCTTTGTTAGCTGCAAGAAAAAATAAAAGAATAGTTACTCTAAATGAATTTGAGGAAGCTAAAGATAAAGTAATGATGGGCGCTGAAAGACGGTCAATGGTCATGACTGAAGATGAAAAAAAACTTACTGCTTATCATGAGGGGGGACATGCATTAGTATCTTTTAACATGCCAAGTTACGATCCAATTCATAAAGCTACTATAATTCCGAGAGGAAGAGCATTGGGTATGGTAATGAATTTACCCGAAAGAGACGTGCATGGTCATTCAATAAAATATTTAAAAGCTAGACTAGCAGTATGTTTTGGTGGTCGAGTTGCTGAAGAAGTTATATTTGGAAAAGATAATATTTCAACAGGAGCTGGAGGAGGAACTGGATCTGATATCAATCAAGCTACCCAATTAGCTAGGGCAATGGTAACTAAATATGGAATGAGTGAAGAAATGGGCCCAGTTGAATATGGAGAAAATCAAGAAGAAGTTTTTTTAGGCAGATCTGTGACTCAAACACAATCAGTTTCAGAGGAAGTTGCTCAGAAAATTGACAAAGAAATAAGAAAATTAGTTGATGAAGGATATAATACCGCAAAAAAAATCTTAACTGACAAAATTGATGATCTACACAAAATTGCTAAAGCTTTAATTACTTATGAAACACTTACTGGAGAAGAGATCGAAAATATTTTAAATAAGAATATTTATCCTAAAGACAAGCAAGATTTGAAAGTTGAAGATGAGAAAAGTTCTGCGTTAGGTGCCTTAGGACTTAAACCAAAAATTGTTCATTAATTTTGAATGATAAAATATTACACTAGAGCGTGTAATTTTTATTTTGGATCAATTTCAGTAGAAAAAGTTAAAAAAAAACAATCCCTGCCCTTACATGGAAACAAACTTATTTCTTTTGATACAATTGAAATTTTAACAAGAAAAAAAATTAAGAGAATCAATGTAAAAAGAATCAATGACTTAAATAAAAATCTTCAAAAGAAAGTCTCAATAGATATAAAAAAAATACAAAAAAAAAAAAAATTTAAAGGTCTAGTTTTTTCACATCTTCCAATTTTAATGGGAGTTTTAAATTTAACCCCTGATAGTTTCTCTGATGGTGGAAAATATATAAAAAAAAAACAAGCAGTTCTGCACGCAAAAAAATTAGTAAAAGATGGTTGTGTTATATTAGACCTAGGGGGAGAAGCAACAAATCCGGGATCTAAAGATGTGGATGAAGATAAAGAATGGAAAAGAATTTTTCCAACTTTATCGAGAATAAAAAGATTAAAAAAATATATTTCGCTAGACACAAGAAAGAGCTCAATTATGAAAAAAGGTATCAAAAATAAGATTAATCTAATTAATGATGTGTCTGGATTAGAATATGATCAAAATACTATCCAAGTTTTAAAAGAGACCAATATTCCATTTGTACTTCATCACATGCAAGGAGAACCAAAAACAATGCAAAGGAATCCTACATATAATAATGTTCTTCTGGATATTTATGATTTTTTTGAGAATAAAATTAGATATATAAGATCAAAAGGTATTAAACATAATAACATAATTTTAGATCCTGGCATAGGGTTTGGTAAAAACTTGAAACATAATATTACCTTACTTAGAAACATTTCTATTTTTCACTCACTTGGTTTTCCTATAATGTTAGGTACTTCGAGAAAAAGATTCATAAAAAATTTATCTGGAGTTAATGACAGTAAAGAAAGATTGGGAGGAACTATATCGTCTAGTTTATGTGCTATAATGCAAGGTGTTCAAATATTAAGAGTTCATGATGTAAATGAAATCAACCAAAGTATTAAAGTATTTAACTCTTTAAAATTCTAAAATGTCAAAAAAATATTTTGGTACCGACGGAATAAGAGGAAGAGTAAATCAAACAAAAATAAATGGAGAAATGTTTTTTAAGTTTGGTTTGGCAGCTGGAACATATTTTAAAAATCTAAAAAAAATAAAGCAAACAGCAATTATTGCTAAAGATACTAGATTATCTGGTTATACTTTAGAACCAGCACTTGTATCTGGTTTAACTTCAGCAGGAATGCATGTTTATACACTTGGACCATTGCCAACAAATGGTTTGGCAATGTTGACAAAAAAAATGGGAGCAAATTTAGGTATAATGATTACAGCATCCCATAATCCATTTTACGATAATGGTTTAAAATTATTTGGACCTGACGGACTTAAATTATCTGACCAAATTGAAAAAAAAATTGAGAAATTAATAGACTTTAAAATTACAAAAAATCTTTCAGAGCCTAAAATACTTGGAAGAGTAAAAAGACTAGAAAATGCTAATGATAAATATATTGAAATTTTAAAAAGTAATTTTCCAAGAAGTTTTAATCTCAAAGGTGTTAAAATTGCAATAGATTGTGCAAATGGAGCTGGCTATAAATCTGGACCAAAACTTTTAAGGAGTTTAGGAGCAAGAGTTTATGAATTCGGAACAACTCCAAACGGTTTTAATATAAATGATCATTGTGGATCAACTTTTCCTGAGAAAATAAGATCTTTGGTTAAAAAAAATAATGCTGATATTGGCTTATCATTAGATGGAGATGCTGATCGGATAATAGTATCTGATGAAAAAGGAAATATTATTGATGGAGATCAAATAATTGCGACGTTAGGAACAAGATGGAAGAAAAAGAAAATACTAAAAGGTGGTATTGTGGGAACTTTAATGTCGAATTATGGATTACAAAAATATTTTAAAGATCAAGATATTAGATTTATCAGAGCCAATGTTGGCGATAGGTATGTAAAAGAAAAAATGCAAAAAAATAATTTTAATTTGGGTGGTGAACAATCGGGTCACATAATACTTGGAAAATTTGCAACAACGGGAGATGGATTATTAGTTGGATTAGAGATTTTATTCTCAATGAGAAAAGGAAAAAAAGCTAGTGAATTATTAAATACATTCAAAGCTACTCCTCAAATATTAGTAAATATTAAGGTTAAAGATAAATCCATAATTAATTCAAAAAAATGTAAATCCGCAATAAAGAAATCAGAGAAGTTAATTAAAAATCAAGGTAGGATGCTTATTAGAAAATCTGGAACAGAGCCTAAAATTAGAATTATGGGAGAATCTAATAATATTTCATTATTAAAAAGATGTATAAATATTGTTAAAAGATCAATAAAATAAATTGAAACCTAAATCAAAAATATTAATAATTGCTGGCTCAGACTCTTCAGGTGGAGCGGGTATTCAGGCAGACATAAAAACTGTTACAAGCCTTGGTTCATATGCTTTGACAGCTATTACTGCTGTAACAATACAAAATACTTTGGGTGTAAAGTCAGTTATTTCATTACCTCTAAATGATGTAAAAGATCAAATAATATATACAACAAAAGATATTAAGCCTGATGCCATTAAAATTGGCATGCTACATTCTAAAAATGTAATTAAAAAAGTTTTAGAAGCACTAAAAATATTAAAAATTAAAAAAACCGTGTTAGATCCAGTAATGGTTGCTAAAGGAGGTGCAAGATTGATTAACAAATCGGCAATAGAAATTTTGAGAAAGATCTTATAAAAAAAGTTTACTTAGTAACCCCAAATATACCAGAAGCTGAAGTTTTAGCGAATATGAAAATAAACAATAAGGAAGATATGATTTTAGCAGCTAATAGATTAATTAGTTATGGAGCTAAAAATGTTTTAATTAAAGGAGGTCATTTAAATTCAAAAAAAGTAATAGATATTTTTCTAAACAAAACAGATTTTCAAATTTTTTCAAGTCCACGATACAAAACTAAAAATACTCATGGCACTGGATGTACTTTATCAAGTGCAATTACAACTTTTTTATCATGTGGAAAAACTATTAAGAAAGCTTGTGACCTTGGAATTAAATATGTAAATTCTGCAATATTGACAAATCCAAATTATGGAAAAGGTAATGGACCAATAAACCATTTAAATTCGATGGAAATAAAAAAAAGATTTAAATAATGAAAAATATAGTTGTAGTAGGATCTCAATGGGGAGACGAAGGCAAAGGTAAAATTGTAGATTGGTTATCTGAACAAGCAGATATTGTTGTAAGATTTCAAGGAGGACATAATGCTGGTCATACACTCGTTATAGATGGTGTTACCTATAAACTAAGATTACTACCCTCAGGCATTGTTAGAAAAAATAAGATTTCTATTATTGGTAACGGAGTTGTTGTTGATCCTTGGGCTCTTTTAGACGAAATAGATGAAATTAAAAATAAGGGCGTACAAATTAGCAATGAAAACTTTATAATTTCTGAGTCGGCAAATTTAATTTTACCATTTCATAAAGAAATCGATGAAATTAGAGAAGATACAGCGGGAAAAGGCAAAATAGGAACAACGAGGAGAGGAATAGGGCCTGCGTATGAGGATAAAGTAGGAAGAAGATCTATCAGGGTCATGGATTTAAGATCAGAAAAAAACTTAGATCAACGATTGGAAACAGTTTTAATGCATCATAATGCTATTAGAAAAGGACTTGGTAAAAAAATTTTTGAAAAAGATGAATTAAAAAAAGATTTATTAAAAATTGCTCCAAAAATTCTACAATATTCACAACCTGTTTGGTTAAAGATTGATCAGTTTAAAAAACAAAAAAAGAAAATTTTATTTGAAGGAGCTCAAGGTATTTTACTCGATGTTGATCATGGAACATATCCATTTGTTACGTCCTCTAATACAGTAGCTTCTAGTGCTGCAACCGGAACAGGTTGTGGACCAAATTCAATAAATTATGTATTAGGCATTACTAAAGCTTATACAACAAGAGTTGGCGAAGGTCCATTTCCCACAGAATTGAATGATGAGATTGGTGAATTATTAGGCACAAGAGGCAAAGAGTTTGGTACAGTTACCAGTCGAAAAAGAAGGTGTGGATGGTTTGACGGAGTTTTAGTAAGACAAACAATTAAAATTTCAGGAATAGATGGTATTGCGCTTACTAAACTTGATGTTTTAGATGAATTAGATGAGATAAAAATGTGTATCGAATATGAGCTAGATGGAAAAAGAATTAATTATTTGCCTGCAGCTGTAGAAGATCAATTAAAAATAAAACCAATATATCAAACCTTACCTGGATGGAAAACCTCAACGAATGGTATTAAAAATATTGATGAATTGCCAGAAAATGCAAAAAAATATATTTATGCAATTGAAGATTTTATTGGATCTAAAATATCGAGTATTTCAACAAGCCCAGAGCGAGAAGATACTATACTAATTGAAAATCCTTTTGATATTTAATTAGATGGTAGCAAATTTTTAGATTTTGCTAATAATAACATATGTTTTTGTAGTTTTTCAAAAGCTTTATTTTCAATTTGTCTAACTCTTTCTCTACTTATTTTATATTTTTTACTTAACTCATCTAAAGTAGATAGGTTATCATTTAATCTTCTTGAATACAATATTTCTCTTTCTCTATCATTTAAAACTTTTATAGAGTCTTTTAATAAATCTTTTCTTTGACTCATCTCTTCATGATGTGCAAATTTTAAGTCATGGTCTAACTCTTTATCTACTAACCAGTCTTGCCATTCATCACCATCTTCTCCAATTGGCGCATTAAGAGAAAACTCTTTTCCTGACAATCTACGATTCATTGAAATAACTTCGTCTTTACTAACATCAAGTTTATTTGCAATTTCCGCCACATGTTCATTTCTTAAATCACCTTCTGATTGAGGGGCTATTTGATTTTTTAATTTTTTAAGATTAAAGAAAAGTTTTTTCTGTGCTGTAGTAGTCCCAATTTTAACTAAACTCCATGATCTAAGAATATATTCTTGAATTGAAGCCTTAATCCACCACATAGCATATGTTGCTAATCTAAATCCCTTTTCTGGTTCAAATTTCTTCACAGCTTGCATTAATCCAATATTTCCCTCAGAAATCATTTCATTCACTGGCAAACCATAGCCTTTATATCCCATTGCAATCTTTGCAACTAATCTAAGATGACTTGTAACCAACTTTTCGGCTGATTTAATGTTACCAGTTGTTCGCCAATTTTTTGCAAGCATGTATTCTTCCTCTGCATCTAACATTGGAAATTTTTTTATTTGCTCTAAATATGTAGTAAGCCCACCTTCATTACTTAATACTGGAAGATTACTATTAAAAGTTCTACTCATTGATAATTTATCTAATTAATTTTTATTTTTTTTCAATCTTTTATTTACACGTATTTCTTAGTATTTTTAAAATTATTTCAAGATCTTGTGGCAAAATTGAGTTAAAAATCATCTCTTCGTTTTTTGTGGGATGAATAAATCCAAGAGTTTTTGCATGGAGAAATTGTCGATTAAGATTTGAAAGTTTTTTTTCAAGCATAGGATCAATGTTTTTAATTTTTTTAAATTTTTTTTTATATTTATCATCTCCCACAATATTATTACCTAAATAATTCATATGAACTCTTATTTGATGAGTTCTTCCAGTTTCTAATTTACAATTTAGCAAACTAAGTGTTGGAGTTTTATCATTTTCAAAAATTTGCAACGTTTCATAATTAGTTATTGCTTTTTTACCTTTAGTACGACTGACTTCCATCATTTGTCTATTTTTTGAACTTCGAGTTATTAAAGTTTCAATTCTACCTTTAGATGGTCTTATTTTACCCCAAATTAGTAATTGATAAATTCTTGTTATGGAATGTTTATTAAACTGTTTTGATAAATGTTCATGAGCTTGGTTATTTTTTGCTATAACAATTAAACCAGAGGTATTTTTGTCAATTCTATGAACAATTCCAGGCCTTAGTTCATCACCAATATTTGAGAGAGAGTTTTTGTCATAGTTCATAAGTGCATTGACAATTGTATTATCATAATTACCAGCACCAGGATGCATTACTATTCCTGCGGGTTTATCTATTATAATTATGTCTCTATCTTCATAGACTATGTTTAATTCAAATTTATAAGGTTTGAGTGTTGTTTTTTTTGGTTCTGGAATTGTCAAATTAATATTGTCACCTGCTGATATTTTTTTAGAGGGATCTGTTAAAATTTTGTTATTTAATTTTAATTTTTGATCTAGTATTAAATTTTTAATTCTTGTTCTGCTAATTTCATTTCGTCTTTTGTTGATAAAAATATCTATCCTGATGTCTTTTTCAGTATCTTTTACAATCAAATTTATTTTTTTTTGCATAAAATGGTATATTAATATTATATGCGCTTGTAGCTCAACTGGATAGAGCGCCTGACTTCGGATCAGGAGGTTCTGGGTTCGACTCCTAGCAGGCGCACCATTTATT
>MDTB01039572.1_pt1 | contig 10778 bp, 9 predicted proteins | sample 811161 | NCBI WGS metagenome assembly MDTB01 (sample SAMN05326650, study PRJNA326480) | marine metagenome | isolation source: seawater | place: Mediterranean Sea | collected 2009 | reverse complement strand
TATGAGCTGAAGGCTCTTTATGTATGAGCTGAAGGCTCTTTATGTATGAGCTGAAGGCTCTTTATGTATGAGCTGAAGGCTCTTTATGTATGAGCTGAAGGCTCTTTTCGCGGGGTGATGTTTTTTTATGAGGTATAATTCCCGGCATTTATCAGGGAGCCAGCCACGAATGCAAGATCACCCTTCGGCTCGCAAATCAGAAGAAGAAGTCAAAAAAGATTTTAGACAGACGCTGGGTAACTTTTGCAGTGGCATCGTTGTTGCGACTGCAATCCACGCGGATGCGCCGGTAGCTTTTGTCGCGCAATCCTTTTTCTCGTTGTCTCTAAGTCCACCTTTAATTGGCATTTGTCCCGCGAAAACCTCGTCAAGCTGGCCGAAGATTCGTGACAGCGGTCAATTTTGCATCAACATTTTGGCCGCCAGCCAGCGCGACGTTTGCGTTACTATGGCTTCATCCGGAGCAAACGGGCCAAACAAGTTTGCCAATGTTAAATGGTCGCAGGGGGGCAACGGCGCACCGGTAATTGAGGGGGTGTTAGCTTACGTAGAGTGTGATTGGCTGGCGGAACATGATGCTGGCGATCACACCATTGCTGTGGGCCGAGCACGGGAGGTGGTGACTTTGGAACCAGATGCTAAACCTTTGCTGTACTTCCAAAGTGGCTATGGAACATTTGGAGATTTGTGATGAATTTAGATAGTCGTGTTTGTGAGATTTTAGAGATTGAAAAGCCGATCGTATTGGCTGGTATGGGAGGTGCGAGTTGCCCGGCACTCGCGGCTGCGGTTTCCAATGCGGGTGGCCTGGGTGTCCTGGGTGCTGCGGCTTGTGGCCCACGCCAACTGCGTGAGTGGATTCGCGAAACGCGCGAATTGACCGAACGTCCATTTGGGGTCGACACTCTGTTACCGGCATCGGTTCGCCGTGCGAATTATGACGAGTTGGAAGGCCCAACGCCGGCAGATTTGGTGCCGGACCGACAGGACTTTGCTGCGGAATTTATGCGCAAAGAAGGCCTTGAACCGTTGCCGCCAGAAGCGTTCGAGCGGCCGCAGGCGGATGACGAGCCACCGTTGTTTACCAAAGAATTTTTTGAAGCACAGATGGCAGTGATCATTCAAGAAAGAGTGCCTGTATACGCTTCTGGCCTGGGTAACCCAGGCCCATGGATGTCGGAGCTGCGAGCGAATGGCACCAAGGTTATGGCGGTTGTCGGCGCAGTGCGTCATGCCATCCAGGTGAAGTCGTCGGGTTTGGATATTATTGTCGCGCAAGGCCACGATGGCGGCGGGCACAACTCACCAGTCGGTACCATGGCGTTGATTCCGCAAGTGGTTGACGCGGTAGGTGATACGCCGGTGCTCGGAGCAGGCGGGATTACTGACGGTCGTGGCGTCGCTGCGGCGCTCATGCTGGGCGCGGAAGGCGTCTGGGTTGGTTCAGCCTTTCTTGCTTCCGAAGAAGCGAATATCTTTGATTTCCAAAAGCAGGCAATTGTTGAAGCAACTGAAGAAGGCACTTCGGTGTCGCGCACGGTGACCGGCAAGCCTGCACGAATTATTCGTTCTAAGTGGACCGAGCATTGGGTGCGCGAAGATGTCGAACCTCTGCCGATGCCTTACCAGGGTATGGTCTCTGGTCCGGTTATGGCGGCTGCTAATAAAGCAGGTCGAGGCGACGTAAACCCCGGTTTTGCCGGCCAGGGTATCGGCATGATTAAAGCTGTTCGACCTGCCAAAGAAATATTCGATGAGTTGGTCTATGGCGCAGAACAGGCGTTATCGCGCAGCACAAACCTGCTTGGCGGCGCTCGTTAAGCAAGCGGGGCAATATGCCAAATAAAGTGCTGGCACGGAAAAGCAGCAAGCCAGCACGTTCAATAAACCGCGCTTAGTCTATTAGTAGATAACGCGTCCTTGCATAGCGAAGCTAATTTAATTAAGCCGGTTTTGGTTGATCCGGTTTTAGTTAAATGAGGCTAGATGAGGCCAAGCCAGGCGGCGATTTAGCCACTATTCGCCAATAAAGCGGCCTGGTTCTCGGGCCGCGACCGCTCGGATGCCCTCTCGAGCATCCGCTGTTGCACGGAGCCACTGTTGCTCACTGAGCTCATGCTCTGTTGCCGCAGCGATTTCTGCAACCAATCCTTCGCGCAGAGTCTTGCGTACCGAGCGCACTGCCAGCGGCGCATTCTCTGCGATTTCCTCGGCCAGCGTAATGGCCGCTTCTCGCACGTCGCCATCCACCAAACGATCAACCAGGCCGATACGCTGTGCGGCTTCAGCATTGAGGCGCTGTCCTGTAAGCAGCATAGCGGAAGCGGCTACCGTGCCGACTATTCTTGGCAGGGTTACGGAGATGCCAAAGCCCTGGTGCAAACCGAGTTTGACGAAATTCGCTGCGAATCGGGCATTGTAGTCCGCGACTCGAAAGTCGGCGCTCAGGGCTAAACCGAGACCGCCGCCAATGGCCGGCCCTTGCACAGCAGCAACGAGCGGTAGTGGATTTGCGAAGATGCGCAGCGCACAGGTATAGAGTTTGCCGGTAGTGTGGCGGAATCCGTCTTCGGTAAACTCCGCGCTAGCGTCCGGGTCCGCGTGGTCGTTGCCGAAGCGCGCGCCGGCGCAAAAGGCTTTCCCGGCAGCGGCTAACACGACGCAGCGGCAGTCAGTTTGTTCAGCGAGCCAATCTAGCGCATCCGCTATGGCCTTGATCAGTGCGAAATCAAAAAAATTATGCGGCGGACGCCGTATTTCAATGACACCAACATAGCCGGTAAGTTTTACGTTTAAGTCGGGCAGGTGGATGTTCCTTCGTTCCATACTGTCGTCGCATTGAGTCATTTCGTCTCCTAGAATCCAAAACTAACGCGGACATGTTACTCTTATCGACTTGCCTTGAGCCAAGCAGAAAAAAGCTCTCCGGGCTGCAATGACTCGCTACATATGCACAACAGCAGATTCATAAGCGACATCACTACTAAAAATAAATAAGCATGTTACAAGGCATTTAAGCAGGCCCGCCTTCAGCGCACCAAGGGATCATGGCGCAAGATCAATCTCATACAGATGAAACTCACTCTGGCGGATCGGCTGCGACCTCTGCCGTGCCCGCTGTGGGTGCAGATAACGACCAGACGAAACCGAGTTTCGTCCAACCAACCATCTGGCAGCTTGCGCTACCCAGTATTCTCGGCAATTTGGGCTATACCCTTGTCGGCATGGTGCAAACGAAATTTGTCGGCGACCTCGGTCCGGAGGCGCTGGCGGCGCTTGGTGCAGGGCAACGTATTTTCTTCGCTTTGCAGGCCCTGATGTTCGCGATCTCTGCAGGCACTACTGCGTTGGTGGCACGCGCCTGGGGTGCGGGAGATTATACTGAGGCTAACCGTGTCACCATGGCTTCGCTGGCGCTAGCGGGTTGTATGGCCGCCTTTATTTTGCTCGCCGGGGTGATTTTTGCGCGACCGATGGCCTCGGTGTTTGGGCTGGATGCGGGTGCGCTCGATATGGCTGCTGATTATATCCGTTGGCTTTCGATATTTAACGTGTCCTTTGCGGTCTTGTTCATCCTCAGCGCTGCGCTCCGCGCATCCGGAGATGCCTGGTCGCCTCTGTGGATCGCGGGTGGCATTAATATCGTTAACCTACCTTTACTGTACATTTTTATATTCGGCTACTGGGGTATACCGGGTATGGGGGTCGCCGGCTCCGCGGTGGCAATGGGCCTCGCATTTACCACTGGATCACTCATCCTACTTGTCCTGTGGGGCAAAGAAAAATTTCGCTTACGGCATGTCTCCGGCGGCTGGTGGCGGAAACCCAGATTACGCCGACTCTTGGAAATTGGTTACCCAGCCGCTCTAGAGCAGGCTGTTTTTCAGTCTGGTTTCTTTATCTTCTTGATCCTGATCGGGCGTTTTTACGGTATGGAAGCGTTCGCGGCATACGGTATTGGAGTCAACATATTAGCCCTTTGTTTCACCGTCGGTTTTGGATTCTCCATTGCGGGTTCAACTTTGGTCGGTCAGCATCTCGGCGCGAACGATCCACAGGCTGCAACGCGTAGCGGCTGGCGCGCCCTCTCATTGGCGATGCTATCAATGGGGGTGCTTGGCACCATCATCGTTTATGCAGCAGAAGATCTGGCCCTGTATTTTATCGGTGATGCGCCAACAACGGTGCGCCTGACGGTGCAATTTATTTATGTTCTCGGAGCGATGATGCCGCTGATGGCGGTAGAGTTCGCGATTGGCGGTTCATTGCGCGGTGCCGGCGATACGCGTTTTCCATTGATTGCGACGTTTGCCGGGCTATTGGTTATGCGCTGTGGACTGGCTGCTGTCGCAACTTATATGGGCCTACCAGTCGTATGGGTTTACGCAGCGCTGATCGGCGACTACGTGCTGAAGGCCATCATGCTCTTATGGCGGTTTCAGCGCGGCCGTTGGAAGACTGTCGTGCAGAATTTCACTGAGCAAGCGTAACGGTTCGCCGCGCGGGCTCACTTGCCGTGCCGCAAGTGCACAGCATGGCCTGCACGCAGCTTGGTTATGGCAGGTTTGGGGGTCTAGTTAATGCGCGATAAGGAAAACGTTAGTACAGGACGCTGTGGCGTCGGTCGAGATAGGTTGAACGGCGTGGCGAATGGTTTTCAACTCGTTTGGCCGCAGTATTATGGCTTACGTGCTTTCCGCAGTGCTGTAGAAGATAGATCAGAGCGATATTGATCCTCGCTGACAGGCTCGCATAAGCGTCGCAACGCATCCGGTAAAGTCAGATCATCACAGGTGACGAAACGATTCCCTTGGCGTCGCCCGAACACCAGAAAGCGGATGCCAAGCTCACCCATGAGCCGAAAAGCCAAAGCCATTTCTGCGGCGCTGTCGCGATAGAAGCGAGCCTCTGCAACACGCTGTAGAGTGTCGATGCCGACAGCGAAGGTCGCTTTTGGGAATGCCTCTGCCTTGTCGACAAAACTGCCTAAATTGGTCAGCCAAACTGGCCGGTCGCTAATCGCGCTGACTCTCTCGGCCATGGTTAGATAGTCGAGATTAGGTTTGTCGACATTCCGGACACATAGTTCATAGGCGCCGGGTAAACCGGTAATCGTTTCGGCTGTCTCCAGCATGCCGCGATGCCCCGCATGTTGTGGATTGAATGCTCCGGGTAACAGCAGCTGCCCCGCATGGGTTTTGTTGCACCAGGTGTGCGGCGAGTGAGCGAGCAACTGTTGCCAGTTTGCATCAGCCTGTTGGTGGTTCGCGCCACTAGGTAACGGTGCAGATTGCAATAACACAGCATTGATACTCTGCCAGCAAGCCTCATTCAGCGTCTGCTCTTGGGCTTCACGTGACTCCGCTGTGTCCAGCTCGAGTTCAAACGCCCAAGTATCCGACTGAGTTTGTATTGCCCAGTGCGCGCGTGTGGCGCCTTTCTTCTCACGGTCTGTCGTTAGCGTTGCAGTGACGCCAAATCCGAAGGGTTGGGGGCTGTTCAGTTGCTTCGCCCGTTGGTAGGCCGCCATGCCCAGACTACGTGCGGTCTCGGTAGCAACCGCCTGATCAACTGATACATGTAATAAGTCTTCCAGCGCGGACGTTGAGTAGGGAATGCTTGCGTCGAGCAGGGTTTTCGATGCACCGGGCGTAGTCAATATATCGGCTAAAAATGAAATGCCGCCGCCGGTGACGTAAAAGACGCCACACCAACTAGAGGCTGCCAATCGGTTGGCATGAGAGTGCATCTCTTAATCTGCCAGGAATTGGCGGACTCGCGCCACAAAACCATCGAGCTGATCGTGCTGTACCCAATGTCCTGCGTCTGCGAATGCTTCGACCTCTAAGTCGCAGTTGAATCTCTCGGTTCGGCCGTCGGCGACTGGATCACTGGCCCAGGACTCCAATCCGCGTATCAAAAGGGTTGGCGAGGTAATGCGCCCATAGAGCTTGGCGGTTTCCTCAAAGGCGATTCCTGATGGCGGAAACGATCGAACATAATTGTCGAATTTCCAGCTGTAGGTTCCGTCTTCGTTTTGATTACTGCCGTGTACGGTCAAGTGAAAGGCTTGCGCTTGCGACAGATGCGGATTTTCTTCCTGCATTCGTTGTACTGCTTCATCCAGTGTCGCATAGCGCCGCACCTGTCGCCCGGAGAGTTTCCGGAGGTCTGCAATCCAGTTATGCAGGCGCTCATCCATCGTCTGCTTCATTCGCTCCTTAAGCATCGATGGCGGCGGTCCCATGCCTTCAATCACCACCAGCTTTTTGACCCAATCAGGGTACAGTGCGGTATACAGCAGAGAGATAGAGCCGCCTAAAGAATGGCCGATAACGGTAATGTCGCGCATCTCTTTCTGATGCAAAAGCTGCGCAATGTCATACACGTAGTCAATGTGATTATAGGCGCCGCCCACCATCCATTGACTGTCGCCGTGTCCGCGTAAATCGGGTGCGATAATGTGATAGTCGTCACGCAGCTGTTCGGCTACCCAGTCCCAATTGCGACAGTGGTCACGACCGCCGTGAATCAGGATCATCGGTGGTGCCTCGGGATTGCCCCAGTCTACGTAGTGCAATCGCAGGCGTTGCGAAAAGTAAGTATGAGAGGTTGGTCCTGGAATTGATTCAGCCATAGTCAGTCTGTGTCGCGAAGTAAAATTGGATGTCGGTCGTAAGTATAAATGACCTTGCGAGGGCTTTCAGGTCTGCGCCGGCACAGTTGCTCTAACGGGTCTCGATTAAATGGTCGCCGTGCGGCAATACCCGGATCGCAAACAGTGCCGCATGACATAGAGCTTCGGGATGCCGCCTTGGATTGCTTAAACGCGCCCCAGGGATGCGTGGTGACCAAACTGCGGCGATGGCATCGCGGCAGTGATGCGGTCGGCCGATTGGCTAGTGGTTCCGCTTATTCACGCGCCTGACGCAAGGTTTCTTCCTTCGCCTGCAACTCGTCAATGTGCATATCGATGCGTCCCTGGGCAAACCAAGTGGCTTGCTCGTCATTATTGAAGCGCATCTCGGCGGGCAAACGGAGCAATTCCCCTAAGCGCCGATCAGCGCAGCCAATGACCAGTTCCTGATTTACGATTTCCCACACAAATTTTTGGTGCATTCCGGCGTGCATGAGGTTCCTCTGTTATGGCTTTGGTAGACAACCGGCGCTAAGACTTAAAGTTAAGAGTGAAGCTGACCGGCACCGTGTGGCTTATCGACGGCAATCCTGCGACTTCGCGCAACATCTCGACGCCTGCCACTAAATCGACCGAAGCCGCGGTGACTAACACGGGTTGCCGTGAAGTAACCTGGACCGAGCCGTCAGCTAATTTCATCACGGTGACAAACAGGTCCACGCTCGTCGAACCACCGCTGATCGCGATTTGTCCTGACAGATCTAAATCTTGGCTCTGCCCTGGCGCCATGTCGGCGAGGCTCTCTATATCGACCGCGGTGGTCAAGCTGGCGCTCGGATAATCGGCGACGCGAAACAACATCTCGCGCATGCGCTCATTGCGAATCGGAATGAGCGTTTCAACGCTGGCTAAATCAATGCTCAAAGAGACGCTACCGTCATCTGCCACAGCGCCATCGAGTTTTTCAAAGCGGTGCTGCTCGCTCACGTGGATTGCCTTGGTGGTAATAAACGTGAGCTGCGAGCTGGCGTTATCCAGTTGCCAGGCTGCGGCATTGAGCGGCGCCGCCAGCGAACAGAGTGACGCCAGCCAACAAAGTGCAGGCATAATGAGCGAGAGGGCGTTTTGCATTTTGTTCTCCAATTTCTTCTCCAGATTGTTCTTCAATTTCTAAATTAGTAACGCGCTGTTTGCTGGGCCTGGTCAGGATTCCTGCACGCTCTATAACGTGCGGCTGATCAACTCCTTCATGATCTCGTTAGTGCCACCGTATATAGGTTGAACCCGAGCATCTCGGTACATGCGCGAAATAGGGTACTCGTCCATGTAGCCCGCGCCGCCGTGTAATTGCAGACAGGTATCAATGATTTGATTTTGTTTCTCGGTCGCCCAGTACTTTGCCATAGATGCCGTTGAGGCATCTAATTCGCCGGCGAGGTGTTTGACCAGACATTGATCGACGAAGGTTCTGGCGATCAGAGCCTCCGTTTTACACTCTGCGAGTTTAAATTTTGTGTTTTGAAAATCTAAAATACGTTGCCCAAAAGCACGACGCTCTTTCACAAAGTCGAGGGTCAACTCGATTGCGCGCTCCATATCGACGACGGCGGCTTGGGCAATACCGAGGCGTTCTTGCGGCAGCTGTTGCATCAACTGGGCAAAGCCATGGCCCTCGCTGTCGCCCAACCGATTCGTGATAGGCACGCGACAGGCGTCGAAAAATAACTCTGATGTATCGGATGACGGTTGTCCCAGTTTTTTCAGATTGCGCCCGCGCTTGAAGCCTTCGCGGCTGGTCTCTGCGACGATGAGACTGATGCCCTTAGCACCGAGATTTGGATCGGTTTTTGCGACCACAATGATCAAGTCGCAAAGTTGGCCGTTGCTGATATAGGTTTTACTGCCGTTGATGACATAGTCGTCACCATCGCGAAGTGCAGAGGTTCTCACGCTTTGCAAATCCGAGCCAGTGTTTGGCTCCGTCATAGCAATGGCGCCAACCCACTCGCCGCTCGTTAATTTGGGCAGCCATTGTTCTTTCTGCGCCTGAGTGCCGTATTCCATTATATAAGGCACCACGATTTGGCTATGCACCTGGTTGCCAAAACCGCCAATGCCAGCTCGCATTTGCTCTTCCATAATGACCGTTTCATGACGGAAATCGCCGCCGCCGCCGCCGTATTCGCTGCTGACTGCGGCGCAGAGCAAACCTGCTTGGCCTGCTTTGTGCCACGCTTCTTTGTCGAGTTGGCCCTGCTCGATCCAACGCTCCTGATGTGGAACCATTTCCTGCTCAAAGAACTTTTTTGCCGAATCCTGCAGAATTCGCAGCTCATCGTTTAACCAGGGTGATGTGTAGTTTTCGAAAATAGCGGTCATAACGGTTCCCCTCAAAGTTGATCAATAAACCGGCTTGCGGGCGACAGTATAGGCGGATATTGCCGGGTCCAATCATGCGCCGCAGCGAGTCGTTGTTATGAAAACTCTGAACCGCCTTAATGCAAGTTGGCGCGCTGCAACTGAAGTGCCGGCATAGTATGAACTCGAATATAAGCTTGCACAAAGCCAACCCGCGGCTTGGCAGCCACGCGGTAAAAGCGCCCGCGGCTAAACGCGAAACAAGCCCGCGGTTAAACGCGAAATAAGCCTGCGGCTCAATGCGAAATAAGCCTGCGGCTCAAAGTGAAAAGAGGCCTGCGGCTAAAGGCGAAAAAGCCTCTGGCACAAAGGTACGAGAGTGAGGCGTAAGCGCGCGCCGGATTAAAGTGAGCGACAAGTTTCTGCTTTTCATAGGGTTAGAGAATGAATCTCAATTGGTGTCTGTCTGATAAGCGCGGATTGCGATTCGCGCAGTCCGTAACGTCGAGCGATTGCCGCTAAACCCGACCTCGAAGCCGCCTTTGATGGCGTAATAAAACCGTCATAATTAGCGAACAAATTTGTCACAACTCAAAACTACAGTGGGGAATTCAGAGGTTTACTGACGGCCTTTTACTCACTTTTATTCAATTGGGGATCAAACAATGGCACTTTCCTTTTCACCGGTTAGAGCGCTGCTCGTTCTGGGTTTGTCGTTCGCGCTAGCTGCTTGTGACAGCGGCGACATCAATATCAATCCCGCTACCACTGACAATACGGTTGATAACTCAGTATCTAATAGCAATAACACTACGCAGGCGGCTACACCCACCGTCAACCCATGTGCAAGCTATGAGAACTCTGGCGGCACTAAGCTGCAGGGTGACTTTGACGGCACCCATTGCACCTACAACGAAATCTTCTCTGATGGCGGTGCGAACCCAATTCTGGTCGACTTGGTCCTGACCAAGCTCGATAACAGCGGCGTCCACGTGTTTAAGGGCAGCCTCTTCATGGGTAAGAATTACTCAACTGATGCTGGCCTGAGTGGCGCTGGAATCACTAAAGGCGGAGATGGGCCTACCTTGTCAATCGAAGCGGGTGCGACCATTGCATTTACCTCGGCTTCAGATTTCATCGCGATTAACCGTGGCTCGAAGATGAACGCAATTGGTACAGCTGCTGAACCGATCACATTCACGTCTCTGAGCGACATTAACGGTACCGTTGCAGCAACAGATGTACAGGAATGGGGCGGAATCGTTATCAATGGTTTTGGGGTCACGAATAAGTGTTCGTATACGGGTTCACGCGGCGCGACCACTCTTACCGGAGAGTGCCATGTGGTATCCGAAGGTTCTGAAGGAGAAAACACGACGCATTACGGTGGCAATAACGACGAGGACTCATCTGGCCGGTTAGAGTACATCATCACCAAACATACCGGTTATGAAGTAGCGACCGACAACGAATTGAACGCTATTACGTTTGCTGGCGTTGGCAGTAACACCATCGTTAAAAATGCTCAGGTCTATTCTTCCTACGATGATGGGTACGAGTTCTTCGGCGGTTCGGTCAATGTTGAAAATTATATTGCGATGTACGTCCGCGATGATTCCATCGACATCGACGAGGGTTATAACGGAACGATTACGAACGCCCTCGTAATTCAGTCTCAGTACGACGGCAACCGCTGCATCGAAGCCGACGGTATCGGTTCTTTCACTAGCAAAACCCAGGCGTTTATTGACGATGTTGTCACGCGCAAGCTCAACAGTCGTCC
>MDTB01015157.1_pt1 | contig 10778 bp, 10 predicted proteins | sample 811161 | NCBI WGS metagenome assembly MDTB01 (sample SAMN05326650, study PRJNA326480) | marine metagenome | isolation source: seawater | place: Mediterranean Sea | collected 2009 | reverse complement strand
TTGATGATCCACCTAATGATTTCCAATAACGGCCTATATTACAAGACCAATAACCTGCTTTTGTTTTATCTTTCTTAGTTGAACATTTATGACGAGCTGCAAAAGATGCTCTTGCTCCTCTTTGTTTCAACTTAACTGAAAGTCCAGTATCACCAAATGATACTTTTTTTACATTTCCTTTTTTTGACTTAACGTAGACGTAGAATTTTTTACTTCCACCTCTTTTAGGTTTGTTAAGTTGAACCTTTTTACCTTGGTACTCAGCTTCATTCATATAATTGACAGAAGCTTTTAACATGTCAAAGCCATTATAGTCAAAAGATTCATTTTGAATTTTTACAGCTTTTCTAAATTTATCCATATCTATTGTACCGCCAATTGACTCAACTAATTCTTTTACAAGATCAAAATCTATCATTTCATCTATAGAAGTAGCTTCATCAATAGTTTCCTCATTTTCAATCATACTATCAATCATACATCCAATTTCAAAAAGAGGATTAGCTTTACCGACAGATAACATAGGTAAATCTAAAGGTACACTCATACCGTTGTAATCGCCATACTCTCCTATATCAGTGGTTTCTAATAGCTCAGTATCTTCTTCGCTCAGTTCGATTTGCTCGTCTCTAAGAGCTTCTCTTGCTTCTTTAAATAATTGTATAAACGAGTCAGAAGAATAACGGTAGATATTCTCTGATAAAGTGAGCTTATTATCTAAATGATATTTAAGCGATGGTAATCCTATAATTTCTTTTAATTGTATCATCTTGGTCCAAATCTTCTTTTTACGTTTAAAGCAGCAACTATGTCATCTAATACGTTTTCATCTTCTATATGAAGAATAGCATCCACCAGCCCATCTGCTCCTAAAACACTCACCATACGGTTAAGTTCGTCTCTGGATACATTTAGTCTTTCGTTAATGCCATATGTCTTACAGGGTGTTTGACCACATCCGCAATTTTGTTCTTCAAGTAGTATGGTACTTAGTTTCATATATATAAATAGTGGTGTTAACGTTATACTTAGTTACAAAGCTTTTTTATGCTATCGTAAACCATTTTATTAAAAGGTTCTAACTGTGTACCATGTACAATGATATGTACTCTAGGTGTTGAGCTATTATTCCAAACACTATGCACATTGGATATGTCAACTAAACATGCTCCTCCGTTAACTGGGAAAGGTACGTCGCCTTTGTCTTTCATTCTGAATATACACCCTTCAGGTTGATTAAGTCCAATATTTAATGGGTTAAGTTTGTTCCAACTTCTATCATTATGAGGTAAAATATAACCTCCTGCCTCCAAATACATAATTCTTACTCTAGCTAAATTTGTAAATGGTAGTGAATTAATAAAGTTGTAAATAATAGGACATCTATCTACAACCTCTTTACAGTAACCGTATTTGATATCTTTTTCTGTTTTACCTTGATTATCTTCATAATCATTCCATGCTCTGGTTCTATTATATGCTTCTCCATGTACACATACACTAGACCATCCTTTATGACTTTCGCTATCTCTGTGCTCTACTAAAAGATCTTTTACCTGTAATGCTTCTTTAAACATACTTTTGTAGTCTGCATTTGGTAAGTCAATAGGTAAATACGGCCAGTTACTATCATCAACTGCCCAATTAACTAAATGTGCATAATGTTCATATGTAGGTAAGGTTTCTTTTTTATAGTCTAAAGTCCAACTATCACCGTCAAAAAATTTTAAGAGCTCATCCATTTAAATCTATGTTTAGTACCAGCTAATATAGTATAGTCTTTAACTGCATCAACAAAGTATTCAGATAAGTTTATAGAACGTCCTGGAGGGTAAAGTCTTAATCCAATTTCTGTGTAAAATATATTACTGGTATAAGTAAAATTATTTTTACCTCCAAAGTCTTTTATTCTATAGATTAATGGGTCTGAATTATTTAATAAATCAACTTCTAGATATTCATGATTTAAATTTCTATATTTATCCCAAAATATTAACCATTCTTCAGTACCGCCAAAGAATTTTACCATTTGATTAAACTCATTTTGATCTTGTTCACTATAGGTAACTTCTCCATGCCATATAGGTATAAATTTTTCAACGTTACGGATATAGTGGTGTATCGTATTTAAGTAATTGGTTCCATCCCAATTTTCAACTAACCATTTTTTAAATCTTAATGCCTTTGCATTAATATCGTAATAAATAACAGAAGTGTTTTCGTTAAAATTACATAACTTTAAAAAGTTTAACGCAAAAAAACCTCCTGCAATACAAAATATGTTGTCTAAAGAGTCGGGTAATGTATCGACAGTTTTTACTGTGTTTAATATTTGTTCAGGATCATCTGTATTATATACCCAAATGCAATCTTTGTATAGGTTGGGGTCTGTTCTATTTAACCAATCAACTTGTTCCCTACACATATCGTTATCATCATCCTTCTCAGTTTTATTAAGTAGTATGTTTCTAAAGTCTTCACTTCCTTCTGCATAAAGGTAGTGTTTAACTTCCCTAATGTCATTACTAAAAGCCTCTATTTTACCATTTTGTTTTGCAATTTCATTTATTAAGTTATAACCTTTCTCTAAATACCCTGTGTAGGTTATAGTCTTTCCGGTAGGTATTATTTCCAAAGGAGTATACCCGTCGTGTATATTTTCTTCACTTCTTTCAACTTTAGAAAGAGTTAGGTCTATAACACTACCTTTGTCACCTATTGATTTATTTTCAAAGTTAGCCCATAATGCAGTTCTAATTAAAAAACATTGAAGATGGGGAAAAAAATATGATGTGTTATCTACAACTGGAGTTTCCAACAAATGACCTACAAAGTCTGGTTTGGTATCAATAACTTGTTTAAGTTTATCAAAAAAATGAGGTTCAACAAAAGTACCTGCTGCTACTAATAGAGTGTATTTAGTTTTTGATTGATCAAGTATTTCCTCAACTGTGTTACCTATTAATATGGTTGGCTGTACACCTTCATATCTAAAAGAGGAGAGTTTAAGTTTGAAGTATGAAACTTCTTTTAATGTTGAAGCTATTTTACCTTCATTTATAAATCCTGGATCAAATAAACCTACAGTAATCATTTTGTAAAATCTTTCCTATAAAATTTACCTAATATATTATCGTTAATATATTGGTGACTAAATGTTTCGAGTACTTCGTTTGCAAATAAATATTTACATTCATAATAAGTGAGTTCTTTTTTAGTCATGCAAATTTCGAGAATTTTCTTATCCCATACATCCCAATCATTATCTTCTTTGCACTCTTTGATTAACTCTTTTATTTTCGGGTGAGATCCATAATACTCTTTCCAATCAGATTCTTTTACTACTTTTCTTTTACGCTTTTGTCCTTTCAATGGTGGGAGTGTTCTATTAAAAAATAAAACTTTCTTACCTAAATACTTTAAACCTGACGGTTTATGTAGTACTTCGTAAATAAATCCGTATGTATCTTCTGGGAAGTCTTTTAAGTCGTTGTAGATCCTACCCTGGTATGTCCAGGAAGGGTATGTCATATCCATATAAATTGGTTTTGTCGCTAGAGCTTTGACTTCAGCTCATCTATTTGTAACTGCTGCTCTTTAATAGCATTTATTAATAACGCGACTATTTTATCATAACGTACTGCTTTGTAGCCATCTTTTCTGTCGACTACTAATTCTGGCAGCACTTTTTCGATCTCTTGAGCAATAACACCAACATCGTGACCGCTATGCTCAGAATTATCATTCCAATCAAATCCATATCCTCCTATTTGATTAATTTTATCTAACGCTCCATCTATAGGGGTAATATTATCTTTTAATCTTTCATCAGAAGAAGCAAATGCTACTATATCTCCTGAAGCTGAAATTAGTCCATCAACAATTATATCACCTTCAATATTAATAGACCCTGATCCAGATATACTACTTGTTTTTAAATCTAAATTACCACCCAATTGAGGTGTTGTATCTTCAACTACGTTACTTATACCACTAGCTCCTATTACTGTAGCAAGTGATGCCGAAACGTCTGCTATATTAGGTAGAGTAAAAGTACTAGTTGCTTCTAATGTACCACTAATTATTTGATTACCTACAAAAGTATTACTACCTGTAATTGCATATGAACCTGTTACGTTTCTTAAACTAGTTTCATCGGCTCTTAATGATGTGAGCCTGGTACTAACAGAAGAACTATAACTACCAGTTATGACTGAAATGTCTTGAGCTATACTTGCTGATGTGGTTGTAATAGTTGATGCTAAAGAAGCACTTGTTGATGTGACTGAACCACTTATGTCTGTAGCAATTTGAGCTGAACTAGAAAGCACACCATTAGTTGACAGTAATGAACCTGTTAATCTTGTACCTTTAAAATCTCCATTAAATGAACCTGTGAATGATGATCCAGTGAATCCTATAGCTTGAATATCTGCTGTACCGTAGTAGTTACCTTGATGTAAAATACTACCGGTAAATCTATGCATATCATCAACAGAGTTACCAGATACTGTTGAACCAGATTTAAATGAAATAGATGAACTTACTAATACAGTTTCATATTGATTTGCTATTAAAGTTCCTAATACGGTAACGTTACCTTGGAACTGTCCTGAACCTGACACTGATAAATGACTAGCATCAAAATTATAAGTGAAATCAGTTGATGAAGTAAAGAAAGAAGATGATATATTATCAGATCCAGATTTGATCTGTATGTTGTACTGTTCTCCAACTGCTGTCGGTAGGTAAATTGTTTCCCCACTATCTAGTGAAGATGACTTGTGTAGTACCAGTCCATATGGATTAGAGGTAGTTCCTAGTAACGATGAAGAGTAGTATAACTCTCTAAAGTTTTGATCTAGCTCGGTATGTGATAAAGGACTACCTTTTGTCCCTCTAAACGTAATAGCCATGTTATTTGTTTTCTAAATATGTTATTCGTGCTTCTAACTCTTTAATAGCTTCAAGTAGAAGCGGTACAATACCACCATAGTCTACATTAAGATAGCCATTTCCATCTTCAGAAACAACTTCTGGAAGGACTTTCTCTACTTGTTGAGCTAATACACCCACATTTCTATCTTCTTTATCTTTCCAGTTAAAGTATACACCATCAATAGCATTTACTCTATCAAATGCATTATCAATGACATTTATATTGTCTTTTAATCTTTCATCTGAGGATTGTAATACTGTACCAGAAGCTCTTATACTACCTGATACGTCTAAAGCATATGCTGGTGGATTAGTAGTTTCATTTACTCTAATACCAACACTACCTGTTTGGTCACATATAAATCCTGATCTAGTCTCAATTACAGACGAACCAGAGAATAATGCTACTCTTTGATCTGAACCTGCATTAGTTAATCCTCTAATTAATGAATATGTAACTGAGCCTGAGTTGATAGGAACGTTAGCACTACTTGTGTAGTGTAAATTTAAATTTTGTCCATTAGCTGATAAAGAGCTTGAATAGTAAAAAGAACCAAAATTTTTATCCATCTCTGAATAAGTTAATGCTTCTGTTTTATTAGCTCTAAATGTTATTGTTGACTTAGGCATTATATATCTAATTTTACAACAAACGTCATATCCACATTATTTGATTTGGGTATTGGTCTGTTAGTTTTTGCAACTGCAATTAATTCGTTTGCTTCATTATAAAGTCCTATACTTGTAACGTAAGGTCTAAATTCATTACCACTAATATTACTCTTAATGGTTGCACTTGAACCAGTAATCGCAGATGGATTAAAGGTAAAATTACATTCAGACTCTTTTACAGTACAATGAACGTTATATGTATAAATAGGTAGGTTTGATTTCCATTGAACGTTTAACCTACCGTATGTTGAATAATATCTAGCTACGTCTGGATCAGTTATAACAGCGTTACCTTGATTGTATATAATATCACCAACTTGTCTTTCAGCATTTGTGTAGCTAGCTTCTCCACCTGATATTATTAATCTTCCTTGACCATCATCTATTATTTCTGGTCTTTGAAAACCACTTGATGTTATAACAAATTCTGATACTGATTCATCTACAAAACTGCTCTCACTAATAATGTAGTCTGCAGTATCTATTTCTGATGAATTATACCATTGGTTAAGATTTTCTATATATTCGTTTACTCCTGTCTGAGGTTCTCTTACGTAGCCATCAGTATTGTATCTATCAGATGTTTCGAATATTGGTTGTGCTATAAATGTACCGGGGACTATTTTAGTACCATATACATCTTTAGGTACAGATATAACTGCAACTTCTGTAGTTTCTTTTCTTGATTGTGAAAGAGTAAGACTTGATTGAAAGCTTACATCATAAGAACCCGTGTAGTATATGTCCCCATATGAATTTATGCTACCAGAAGATAGTGAATAATATAAATGGTGAATACTATCAAATACAAGCTTTTCGTATCTACTATTTCTATAGTCGTTGGGATAAGGGTAACCTGGAGTTGATCCAGAAAAACCTCTTAATGTTTCTATACCATAGGTTGTAAGTGCACTACCAGTAGCCTGCCAATTTTTTTGAGCTTGGTAGTCAGATACGTAAACATCCTGACGATTTAATTGCTTGTATGCACTCATTCATTAATAATCAAGCTTAATTCTAACTAGTGCTTCTTTTGTAAAATCTTTAAGAAGTGGTCTAGAAAGTTTAGCAACTGCTAATAGGTCGTTATTATCATTATATAAACCTACTGCTGTAATATAAGATTGAGGAGTGTTAATCATTACGTTATGTCTTAACTCACCTGAACCTGTAATCAAAGAAGGGTTTGTAGAATAATTAAACTCACTATTTCTAGCTCTCATAAATACGAAGTTAGAAGTAATTGTTTCTTCTGATTGTAATCTAAAGCTACCACTTAGTGTAAGTAAATCATATAATTTACCTGGGTTAGCTCCTGCTGTATTAGCTGATCTATTAGTACTCAATGCTAGTCCACCTGAAATGGCTGGTGCATCTAATGCATTACCATTAATAAGTAGAACTCCAATATCCGGTAGTAATTTACCAAATGATCCAGAGTTAGCAGAATACCCATTTGTTTCTAAACCTGTATACACAGTACCGGCAGAACCAGATACTAATTCAAATACTCTACCTGCATCTGTAAATGTTGTAGTAGTAACTATTTGACTGTTATCAGTTAAGGTAATTTCTTCTCCACTAGATGAAACATGTAATTTTAATGTCATAGTACCCGGTAGTAAAGCTTCTTTATAACGAGCTCTATCTACTGAAATAGCATAAAAATGTTCTGAAGTAATGTTACCAAATGTAAAATCAGACTCTTCATCTCCTAATACTAGGTTTCTATATTGACCATAAATTGTTGATGATGGAGATGATGCTGTTACTGCTGAATTAAAATATAAAGAACCAGAACCAAGCTTATCAGCATATGCAATACTAAATTGCACTCTTGCTGTATCTAAACCTGAACCAGTTTGGTATATATCGTAGTAATAGTCAGCTGATGTACCTCCAATCTGAGTTGAAGAAGTAAAGAATGTCGTAAGCGTAGTTACGTCACCTGACCATACTGGAGCAGTTACTGACTCTGCACTAACTACTACATCTTGTTCGTCGAATCTTTTATATGACATGATTAGTTAGTTTTAGTAATTGTTACTGGAATTGTTAACCTTGCTCCTGAACCTCTTCCAATTACGGTTAATGTAGTGTTGAGCTGTGTTCTAGACCCAAATAAAGTATTAACTGATGTTGAAGTCAAGTTAATAGAAGTACCTATTACTGTTTTAGAAACGTTAGTACCAATTGTAGTACCTTCATTTAACTTACCAGCTTCTTCTGTATTGATACCAACTCCTGCAAATGAATTTAATGTTCTAACATCTGCTATTGTTGCTGTATATCCTTCAGTTTCAAACACTGATGTAGCTCCTAAGTAATTAAGCGTTTCAGGGGTAATTGCATAAGATGCTCCTTGTTTGAGTGTTATAGAAGAAACTCCTAAACTTAATTGAGGTAATTTTGATGTACCTCTTGGTAGTGTAGTAAGTTTGTACTTCATAATTTGAGTTTCGTCAGGAAAGGCTTCTAATAACGGCATGTTTTCGAGTGCTTCTCCATAGAAAGCAGAACCAGAGGGATGTGATGGATTGTACAAGGTGTAGTCGATCTCGTCATCTGCTAATGCAAATTGAGTGATTTTGAAAGAACCGTCCCCTCTAGCTAACAGCTCTCTCCCTTTTTTCGTTAAGATCGCATCCACCGTCACGATCGAATTATCTAAATATCCCATTTTATTATTGGTGTTTTATATAAATATATGTTAATTAGTTTATTCTACCAACGTAACAGCACCTAAGTTGTTAGTCGTAAGTACTTCATCTGTATCAATAGAATAAATTTTGTTATTAGTTAATTTAAAGGTTCTATTACCTTCTATACTAAATATTGTATCCGCTACCTTAGCAAAGCTAGGAAACAGTTTATTAGGGTGTGAACCTGATAGTTGACTATTAAATAATACGTCTACTATATCTCTATCTGCATTTAAAATATCTTTAATGGTTGTTGTATTTGCATCACTAGCATGTAAACTTGCTTTAAAAGTCACAAGGTTAATTGCAGGTTCATTTGCTGCTATTGCTTGATTGTTAACAGAAGTTGTAAACTGTTGCTTGTGGTACTGTCTTGATATTTGACCAGCTGCAGTTGTTTTGGACCCATTATATTTACCGTTGATAATACCTGTCTTAGTGTAAGAACATTCTTGCATTTCAGCATCAGTAGCTGAACCTAAAATAATAGCAGTAAGGTTTGTAGGGTTAAATTGACTGGTAGTTCTATCAATTTTTTGCTGCGTAGGTGTTTTCTTACTTCCTTCTGAATTATTAGCTAAAGGATTGTAGGCACTGTTGTTAAAGTTTAAAGTAACATAAGGTACAAACACAGCAGGAGTATCGTCAATGATTGGGTCTCCTGAAAAGTTTAAAGCTGATGGTAAGGAATTAACAACTATTTCTTCCATAGTGAAATAATAAAACCCACTTTTTTGCTGTCTACCAGTTATCTTAGCTGATAATTGTCCAGTAGGGTAATCAAATCTAAATGTTTCAACTTCTTTTAATGCTGCAGCTACATTAACTCCATTAACAGAAGTAAAAGGTATTGCTAATCCTTGTATATGAAATGGAGCTACAGGAGTACTTCCGGAACCAGATATACTACTACTATAGAGTAGATTCATATTACCTTGTCCATAAGACTGTGGAGGTGTTGATAAAAAATCTTGTAGTGTCATATTCTATTATGGATCAAATACTGCAAAATACTTATTGCCGTAGCTAGCTTCATTGTTATAATAAATAGTTAAAGTAGTATCAGTTGAAACTCTATTTGAAACACTACCAGTTGGAAACTGTGTATACCAACCTTTAAATGCACTACCGTAACTTTCTTGTGCAGTTAAACTAAAGAATTCAAATGTATCAAAGTCATGAGTAAATACTAACCTACCTTCTGATGTAGAACCAACTGTAGGATATGTAAGTCCAACTGAACCTGATATTGCATCTCCAATAGTACCTGTAGAGAATGCTTCAAAGTAATTACCTTCAAACGATGCTGAAAGTGCAATTATACAAGCAGGTGGTAGAGGTAATGAAAGGTTAAATAAAGTTACATCAAATATAATTCTAGGTTGTGCTAACCCTACAAATGGATTACCACTACCTACTTCACCGTCAGTACTAATTAACATCGAACCACTAAACTCTCCTGTGTATTGTATCGATTCATCAGTTTGGTTCTTTTGTACTCTACCTACTGGTGTTACTAAAGATCTAGAATAATTTGTTGTAAATCCATAACTAGAACTCATATCATAGATACCACCTTGACTACCGGTGATAGTTGCAACTGAGGTAGAACCACTATGTTGTTCGTTAAATATAGAAGCACTTACTTGAGGTGCTTTACTTCGATGCAATTTGTGAGATTGGATAATAGCTCCAGTCTTAAGTTTCGTTCTAGCAGGAACAAATTGTCTTAAAGTCCTAAATAGAGAACCATCTATATAGTCCATCAATCTAATAAACCCTCTTGCATCTTTTGCACTTACTATTTTAGTATTCCAAGTATAGTCTGCTTCTTCCCATTTATTAACTAAGTCTTCCCAATTCCAACCCATTTGGTTAATATTGTCACTATAGTCTTTTAATGCTTCGTATTTACTTTCTCTTCTATCTCTTGGGTCACCAATATAGTCATCTATGTTAAAACTACTAGATATTTTAGCTTCAATAAATGAATTAGCTGCTTTTGCAATATCAAATCCTACAGTTAATTCATGTTGATCGTCTGTATATTTTTTTACTGGGTTTGAAATTGATGTATAAAGAGAAAGAGTACTACCTGATACTATACTACCGGTATTATCTAATCTAACTTTAGCAAGACTTCCTGTCGCAGATGTTTGGTCTGTTCCAAAGAAACTAGACCCTGTTATAAAAGAACCACCTTTTTGTTCAATGGTTAATATACTTTCAGGTAATCCGTAACAATTAATTAATGCTCTAATACCACGTTCAGTACCTTTACTTTTCATTAAGTACGGTAAGTTGTGGTATATTCTTTTATGTATTTCTTTTTGGTAATTATTTTTGGCAACAGGTTGTAAATGAGCACTACCACTATCACCATTATTAAATGATGCAGAAGTCGCAATCGACATTGAATTTATTAGGTAACTACCTGTGTTAAGAGTTTCTCCTGTAAATGCAGCA
>MDTB01013365.1_pt1 | contig 10778 bp, 11 predicted proteins | sample 811161 | NCBI WGS metagenome assembly MDTB01 (sample SAMN05326650, study PRJNA326480) | marine metagenome | isolation source: seawater | place: Mediterranean Sea | collected 2009 | reverse complement strand
GTATTCCTATTTACATGGATTTAGACGAATTGGATATTTTGCCAGACAATTACATCATGACACTAGATGTGAAAAATGATACACCCAGTACTATATATGTGACATCTGGCGATTTCAAAATTATCAATAAAACCACTAGTACACCCCTTAAAGAGGCCGAGATCCACAGAATCTTTCCAAAAGACCCTATTACACAAGACTACATTGACTTGGTCCGATTGAGACCACAAATAAGTGATACTATTCCAGGTGAACATCTAAAACTCACTGCGGAGTTTTCCATTTGCACGGCACAAACAAATAGTATGTTTAATGTTGTATCCAAGTGCTCATATGGAAACACGATTGATCCAACAAAAGCAAAACAAAAATGGGAAGCCAAAGCAAAGGATCTAACAAAAGATGATGATATTGAGTTCCACAAGAAGAATTTCTATTTATTAGATGCACAAAGATGTTTTGTTGAAAATAGTTTTGATTTCGTCATTCAAAGTCTTGGCATGTATGATAATCAGAAAATAGTGAAAAAGGCCGTGGAAATATTATATGAGAAATTTGAAGCCATGAAACAGGCGGTTGCTTCTAAGTTGGTGACCATTCTTCACAGCAACACAACCATGGAAAATTGCTTTGACATAAAATTGGAAAATGAAGATTACACCATGGGACCAGTATTGAGATACATATTATACATGAAATATTATGACAAAAACAAAGTATTGAACTTTTGTGGATTCAAAAAGGATCATCCACATGACAATCATAGTATACTCCGTTTGGCATTAAAAGAAAGTGGCGATAATTCCAAAATACAGGCATTATTGGAAGACGCATGTGATGAAGCAATATTTGTATATAAGAAATTATATAATATGCTATAAATATATGACTGACGATAAATATATGACGAAAAATAGAAATATGGATATTGATACATATTTAGACCAATCCAAAAACCTTTTAGATGTATACATTAGAAACAATGACTACAAAGGTGCATTCATTTTGTTATTACAAATAATAAAAAATACACAAATACAATATTTTTCTAATATGGTGGATTTTTTATTGGATAAGGTCTCTTTATATGACTCTCAGCAAGAAAAAATTGAAAAGATATAATGCTTATTTGTAAATAAGTATTATTTGGTTCACCATGGATAAAAAGATTAATAAGAAGGCCGAAGACTACGTAGTAGAATTCAAAGATATGATCGCCAATATTTTGAAAAATCTCACACAAAATGATGGCGTTTCTATTGAACAAATCAATGATATGATTAAGTCAGTGTATGAATATCCGCGTCTTGTGTTTGATAAACAGGATTTCACCAAACGGAAGCGTCAGCGCAATACTATTGACAAAGAAAATCAATGTACTGCATTGAAAGCCGATGGTGAACAATGTACGCGTCGCAAACTCAAGAACTGTGAATTCTGTGGAACGCATTCCAAGGATGCACCACATGGACTCAAAGGCGACCAGAAACAAACAATAAAAAAGGTGGAAATATACACAGAAAATATCAAGGGAATTATTTATTATGTTGACAATATAGAGAACATTTATAAAATGGAAGATATTCTACAAGAAAAGGAAAATCCATTAGTGATTGGAAAATATACTAAAGATGAACATGGACTTCATATTAAGGAAATATTTTAATAATATCTTGCCATTAAAGCCATAGCATTTGGATATAAAAACATACTGTCTGTATAATAATGAATTTTGGATATTTCTCCAGAATAACGTATTAATTCCTTGTTTAATTCTATGAATTGCATAACTTGGTCATTTACAAGAATGTCTAATGCCATTTTTTTATGATATTGTTGATGGTAATTTGTAGCCTTCTTACTATAGCATACCAATTCTATTTTGATAATTGTTGATTTCAACATTGCCATTCTTATTGAAACATCGTGCAAGTACTTCATTATTATTGTGAAATGGATACGTTTCATCTTACTATATTCCCAAATATTATAGTGAATGAAGTAAAATGGTTCATTTACCTGTTCTTCCGGTGAAGTTGCACTTATATACGGTGTTTCCAATATATTGGTACATATAATGTTATTTTTCTTGTTTTTATAAGTACCGCTTATTTTAGAATCTATTTCCGAAATGATACTTGGTAAGCTTTCGTTCATAATGGCTATATTATCCGTTATTGTGTTGTTCAATAGCTCAATTTCCTCCATAGACAATCCAAATATCGTTTCCGATAAATAGAAGAAATCTTCGTTTGTGAAGTTTATGCTATATTTCAGTATTTCTTCTATTAATTTATTTAAATTCTCGCAAAATCCTGTCAACTCTATTTTCACTATGTTATTCCAAAATTTTAGGTGATGAGTTCGAAAAGTCATTGAAGAATAAGTAGATTTCAACAAAGTCATGATTGATTCGTTGTAGATATGCTATTTTAGAAATACAAATCAAATATTTCAATTTTTCAAGTAAAGTTATACCATTGAAGATTTAATTCGTTACTGGTATAAATATTCAAGGGTTTAAATATAATGAGTATATATATGCCTCATAAAAAGAGTAAATCTGAAAGGAGAAAGGGCAGTAAAAGTAAAAAATCAAGTTCTTCTAAACAGATATCATTAAAACAGAGACCTGCATCACTCTCATATAAACATGTAACACCCATTGAATATACAGGTCCACGTGTATATTCTGCACCACAGAAATATATTACAAACAGTGAAAAATTCGTGACGAATCCAACATTACCATATATTAGGCCAACGACACCTGAGCCACCGCATCAGGAATTATTGACAGACTTTTTGAGTAAATGTACTCCTAGTTCTTCGGGTTCATATGTCAATCAAGGAACTTATGGAGTAGGATTAAAATATCAAATAAGACAATCAGGCGTTGCTTCGCCATTTGAATATCTTACATTAAGTCATTTAGCTTCAAATATCATGCCAGATAATAGTAATATATTTGTGAAGTTTGTGCCTTTAACTGAACCACCACCAGCAGATGACTTTATAAGTGAATTCCAAAAATCTATTCCTATACAAAAATGTAGATACATAGACGATGAAGGTGATATAGTTACTGGAAATTTAGATACACCACCACGGGGATGGAAAGAAGATGTTGGTTTGAATATTGCTGGTGATTTGGTTGATTATGAAGATTTTCGCGGTTTTAATTGGAGTCTCTTATGTAATAGAAAAGTCGTGGATAGTACTTATATTGGTCAATTTTTAGAAGAATGTACTAGTCAAGTTGATATGTTCAAAAGTACAAATAATGATTTAGATTCATTTATTATACCTATATATGAGTCTTTAGTTATAACACAAGATGAAATACACATTATTGAACAATTAAAATATTGTTATCATTTTAATGCACCTAATAATGTATTAAATCCAAATTTCTTTGACGATATCATTATGAATCTAAGAAAAAGTAAATATTTCAAAATGGGTATTATTGTGATGCCTATGATGCCTTTTCCACCTGTTGTAAACGGTTGGAATTATTTAAGAGGTAAGAATTGTTATCTAAGTGGTTATTCAAATTTCACAATAAGGAACATTACGAAATCTATGGGTGATAACTTTTATATATATAAGCATACTGATACTAACGATCTTATAGACAATAGAAGATATTCCTTATTGTTTCTTTCGCAATTGATAAGTCATATGATTACTTTACTTGAACATGGATTCATTCATGGTGATGTTCACCCGGGAAATACGTTAATGCATCCTGAATTATCAAATACAAGTGATGGTATTAGATCACCTAGTTATCGTGGTAAATTGTTTTTGATTGATTTTGGTACAGTTGTAAAAGATGGTCATTGGATACCGTGGGCTAGTGAAGACAATGAATATAAAAGATTCAAACTACAGATTAAAACATTATTAGTATCTCGTGGTGCACATGGATATTCACCATTAGAATATTCAAGTTATGATTGGTTGCCTGCATTATTTTTGAAACGTGATAGAAGAAATAATTATAAGCTTCTACAACATATCCCTGCTGAAGATCTTGCAAATGAAGATATTATTATTGAAGATGATGATGAGAATGGTGTATCGCCTTATTTTGTAGAAGAGAATTTGAGAACCATGTACGATTGGATCAACGAATACAAACGAGGGAATCGTGAATTTATTGAGGGTTCTAGTTCTATTATGGAAGCACATAAGGAAATGTTTGATAGAATCAGAGCATTTAATAAAAGCGGAAATACAAGGAGTACCATACGTGGCGGTGGTGACAAAGATATTATGAATAGAATGATTGAGAATTTGGAATATGGTGAAAAAACAGTGAATGCACTAAGAAAGGAATATTCTGATGCTGTAAATCTTATGCAGAAAAAGCCAAAGATTATGAAAAAGTCAAAGAAACCAAAGAGAAACAAAACCAAGAAAACACACTCCAAAGTAAGTAAAAAGACAATACGTAAATCTAAACGGAGTAAAACCGCAAAAAAATGGGTGTATTAAACCCTTTACACATTTATGAAAGTGATATAATATGTTGATAACTAATATATTATATGATAGAAGGTGATGACACTGATAAAAAAGATATAAAGAAACATATTCATTATGATAAAAAATCTGTTGTAGAGGTTAAAATGAATACAATGATTACACCTTTGCACATTTAAATCGCCCATTATAGACGAAAAAATAAACAAAAGGTAATTGCGGATTTCACGCCACGATATATTTATCTTCCTCTAAAGGAGTATCACAATCGTTCATATTTTTTGGACTAAAACATTCTGGTCTTCTTTTTCCCGCTTGTTGTAATTGCAGTAAATGTAGAATGTTTTTAGAAGCGTTGATATCTCTATCCATACAGCATAATTTACACTCGTTGAGTTTGCAACGGATTACACTATTGATTTGAGATATTCGTCCTTTAGTATATGTTCCATCTTTTTTCTTTCGTATTACTCTATTTTTGTACAACTCTATCGGACTTTTACATAAATTACATGTTTTACTTGTCCCCCATTCATCAACATCAATAACATCACAATACTTTCTTAATTCATTTTTGAATTTTTGTATAGGTGCGGTTGGATGTTTCTTTACTAAACCATGTTTCTGTGAAAAATCACCAAATCCCACTAATGTTTTCTTATCTTCTACAATACTTTTACATATTTTATGCATAGTTGCCTTACCACGACAATATGACCTAAAAGATAATCCACGAAAGTTCTTATAAAGATGAAATTGAAAAATGTTATTCAAGTTTGGATATACATATTTGAAATAATACTGCATTTTCTGTAAATTCGTTGTTTTGAAACTGGGTATATTACGCCACATTTCATAATGTTCCCAGTCCTTATACCACATTTCTCGCTTTCTACATGCGTATTTCATCTTACAATCATTTCTATAACTCGGAGTTGTGGTTTCAATTACCCTACCTGTATCATTACAAGAAGTTTGTAATGACCTAACACCAGGGTCTATTCCCACATATTGTTCGTATTTTATCTGTTTGATATCCTTTGGTTTGGATGCTACTGTTTTGGGTTTTCGTAATCTAATAACCGCTATTTTCCCATCTGTAAAAATTGTATTTGCAAATTTCCGCCGTTTGGTTTCAAACTTTTCTATCTTGAAAAATTCATACCAATAAACTAATTTATTTTCGTTGAAATCTGGTACAGGTTCCTTTGTGAAATACCCGATAATATCTTTTAGACAACTACTGCAAATTTCTACAGTAGAAAGTGTGAATGAATTTTTTGTTGGTAATAAATTGAAGGTTCTTATGTGTTTTACATTTGGATATTTTTCAAAAATCATTAATATTTTGTAGTAAATTTTGATAAAATGGGAAGAATATGCTTTTATGTTGTATTCTGTGGGCGGATATTTTAACCATTCACGTAATGATTTTATAAAATAATTATTTCCGGCGTATTCATTTGCATAAATATCCTTTAACCATTTGTATATGACAGATTTCCGTGTTTCTCCTGTTTTTATTTCTAAATATTTATGGAGCCTTTTATAGAAATTCAATTTCAAATGATTTTCAGTCATAGTGAGTTGTTGTTTGTTTAAATTGTTGATAAGATTACCCATTCTATCTCTGAAAGGTAGTTCTCCTAAATAATCTTTATAATGTGAAAAACTAATATAGAGTTCATGTGTTGTATCTACTTTCTCCTTTCGTTCTTTCATTACAGAAACAGTGGAACATGCTTGATAAAATAAATTCTGTGTGATTTCCGGAAGTGGTTTCTTTTCCTGGATCAAGCGTGTAAAATGATAGTTCAACAATTGGTAGGATAAAAAACAAATTTTGTTGATATTCAATACAATTTCCTGTATGCCTCCATTAAGAAAGTTATTTTCTACTAGACTGTTGAAAGTGGTTTTCACACATGTAAATTCGGTATTTTTGTTTGCTTCTTTTCTTTCTTGAACGTCCTTTCGTTTTGATTTTTCTTTTGGGGTTTCATCTACCTTCTTTTTCTTTCCCATATAGAATATCTAAAGAATATAATTTTAAGTATTTTACGCTATAATTAATAAAAATAGAAAATTGATTTAAATATTTCATGATGAATTATATGTATAGTAAAATGTCAATTCCATTTGAAAAAACATTCGCTTCACATGAAAAATCAAAATTTTGGAATAAGGAAAAAAATGGAGATATACATCCGAAAGATGTGACTAAACACTCAAAGAAAAAATTTTACTTCAATTGTGATAAATGTCGGCATATATTTTCAGCAGCAGTAGGTAATATTGTGGGTAGAAATAGTTGGTGTCCTTATTGCTATAATAGTATTTGTTTTGACGAATTTTGCAAAATGTGTTTTGATAAATCGTTCGCATCACATGAAATGTCTGAATATTGGAATTATAATGAAAATAAAGATATTAAATCACCCAGACATATTACATTATCTAATAGCAAAAAAATTTATTTAAACTGTCCAACCTGTTCTAAATTATTATTTATTGCACCTGCACATATAAAAGAAGGTAAATGTTGTAGAGATTGTGGTATTATACGGAGTACGGATAAACGTCGGAAACCAGTAGAACAATTTATAGAAGAAGCAACGAAAATACATGGAGATAAATATGATTATTCAGACGTAGTCTACATAAATTCTCTAACAAAAATAAGTATTATTTGTAAGAACCATGGAGAATTTCATCAGACACCTGGTAATCATTTAAGAGGTGTTAATTGTCCTAAGTGTGGAATTGAAACACGCACTGCTATACGAAAGAAACCAATAGAACAATTCATAGAAGAAGCAACGAAAATACATGGAGATAAATATGATTATTCAGACGTAGTCTACATAAATTCTCTAACAAAAATAAGTATTATCTGTCCTCTCCATGGAAAATTTGAACAAAAACCATCGGTACATCTTATGGGTTCAGCGTGTTCAATTTGTTCACACAAAGAAGGAGGATTGAAAAATAAAAGAACTACAGAACAATTTGTAGTAGAAGCAAGACAAAAGCATGGTGATAAATACGACTATTCAAAAGTAGATTACAATAACACACATGAAAAAGTTATTATTGTTTGTAAAAGTCATGGTGAATTTGAGCAAACTCCAAGTAGTCACTTAAGCGGACGCGGTTGTCCTATGTGTGTAAATAAAACAGAGGCAAAAATGTATGAAACTATGAAACAAATCTATCCCACGTTAATAACACAATTCAAGCAAGACTGGTGTAAAAATATAAATACAAATAGACATCTTCCATTTGATTTCTGTATCCCAGAATACAAAATCATCATAGAGTTAGATGGTGCACAGCATTTCAGACAAATACGAGATTGGTCTTCACCCGAAGAACAATTTGAAAATGATAAATACAAAAAAGAATGTGCAAATCAAAATGGATATTCTATTATCCGACTATTACAAGAAGACGTATTTTATGATACTTACGACTGGGTGAAAAAATTATGTGATGCGATTGAAGAAGTAAAATCAAGCGAAGGTATAACAAATGTATATCTCTGTCAGAACGATGAATACGAACGATTTTAGTCATTCGCACTTTCAGACTTTAATTGCTCCTTCTTTTTCAAGTAATAATTTCTTCGCCATTCTTTCAACTTCTCTGGATTTTCCGCCTTCATCTTTTTCATATAATTTTTTGTTCGTTCTTTGACAACCTCTTTATTATTTTCATAATATTTTATATGCCGATTGTTGTTTGTGTATTTTTTCAGATGTTCTTCTAATTCCTTTATATATATCTCCATTTTTTCAATCTTTTGTTTCATTTCACTTATTTCATCGGTTGAATTCATTATATATTTAAGATATATAATTAATAATTTTTTAAGTTTTTTATGTTATAATTCTATATGACACACCATAAAAGCGAAGATTATAAAATACAAGCAGTAAAATATTATTTAGTAGAAGATAATACACAAGAGGAAGTTTGTAGAGTATTTGCATGTTCTCGTCGTAGTTTAATGAGATGGGTAGAACAATATAAGAAAAAGGGACATATTCAGAGAAATAATAGAACACCTATTGCATACAAAGTAAAACGAGAACATATTCGGTTCATCAAAGATGAAATAAGTAAAAACAAAACAATTACTATGGAGGACCTACTTTTTTTACTCAAAAAGAAATATCCAAGGTTATCATTAAGTCGTTTTCACCTAAACCGTCTTGTAAATGATAATAATATTACATTAAAATTAACAAGAATACGACATGAACCTACTCATAGATGGGGAAAAGAAATAGATATAAATGAGAAGTTAGATGAGTTCTATAATAAAATTAGTAAATATAAAATAGAAGACATTATTTGTATAGATGAAACAAGTATAAAATCTTTACAAAAACGTAATCATTGTTATAGTGAAAGAGGAAAACGTTGTGTAATAAAAACACATTCGCAAGATGTCTTCAAAAAATATACTGGAATATTTGCGATTTCAGTAAATGGTGTAGAAGGATGGAATTTGTATGAAAAAGGTGGAATAAATACAGAACGATTGGTAGAATTCCTACAAAAATTTATCACAGAAAAATACAAAAATAAAATTATTATTTTAGATAATGCTTCTGCACATAAAAATGATACTATTAGAGATTTAGTTAACGAACATAATAAGTTATTGTATTCAGTTCCATATCAACATTTTAGTAATGCAATTGAAAATTACTTTAGTATGTTGAAATCAAAATTACAAAAATTTAGTGGGTTAAAATATGAAAATTTGAAAGAAAATATAGTAAAAGCGATAGAAGTTATACCAAATGAATATTATAAGAATATTTTGGAAGGTGCTTATAATAGAAATGAAAAATACATAGCAAAGAATAAAACTCGCAAAAACTCAAAGAAGATGTATTTATAATGGGCGTTTTAAATGTGCAAAGGTGTAAAAATATGAAAAATGGCGAAGCCTCTTTGAAAAAATTATATGAGATTTACAATGTGAATCGTTCAAGTAGACAATCAGACATAAACAAATGATGTGTGTTCAGTTATTTATAATATTATGAATGATATTATTGTATATAGATATGAGTTCAATTTTTTGTTGATTAGAAAAATACTTCATAGACTCTATTTCGTTTTGTGTCAATTTATCATAATCTTTAATTTTTTCTTTTATTTTTACAAAGTCATCATGTTTAGATTCTTCTTTGCTTTCTTGCTTTGATTCATTTGACTTAGTTTCATGATTTATAATAGGTTGGCTGTTACTTAATCCACTGTGTAACGGAGGTTTCCAATCACATTCTTCTTGTTCTTTTATGAATATTCCCATTATTTTTGCTAATGCTGTATCCATATTAGTACATTTTACATCATTTGTATCTTCATCACTAGAACTATAATAGTAATCGTCGTCGCTATCCATTATATAATAACAGATAAATATATTGATATAATTATTACATGAAATATATTATTACATGAAATATATTATTACATGAAATATATGAATAAAGTGTAATATACTATATAGTATAATATGAATAAACCACTTTTGCTTAAAATAAGCATATCTGTGAATCTGGTTATTATGTTATTATTTCTATTCATGTATTTCTTTCATCCACAATCACAATATACGAGTTATTTTCATATTGGATGGTCCGATGATTTTATATTTATAGGTATGCCTATTGATAGTCCTATACGTTATTTTTCTCTTTGTGGATTCATAGTAATTATGAATGTATCTGAAATATTAATGGATAATATTGCAGTTCCACTAATACAATTTAGTACATATAATCCATATAAGTCTAACATAAGTGACTTCACAAGATTAGAATTAGAATTATTTTCTAATATGTTATTCTTTATTCAGATTTCAAAAAGGCTTATACAAGTATTTATTATATTATCACAAATAGATATTGCTATTATTTCAGCATCTAGTTCTCAAATATCAGCGTTTATTGCAATCCATTATTTATTGGATCAAAAGACATTCACAAATGATGTATCCACAAATCATCTGAATCAAAATTATAGAATTGTATATGACAGTTTTCCAATAAACATCTGAAACATTATCACATATCATATTATCATGTATGTTACTATGATTTCCTCGCTCCCGCGCCATTCGCTCCTCCCGCACCCTCCTTTATCTACATTTCATTTCACATGTGTGTTCTCTATCATTCGCTCCTCTCGCGTCCTCCCGCGTCTTCCGCTCCTCCCGCACCCTCCTTTATCTACATTTCATTTCACATGTGTGTTCTCTATCATTC
>MDTB01092179.1_pt1 | contig 10779 bp, 11 predicted proteins | sample 811161 | NCBI WGS metagenome assembly MDTB01 (sample SAMN05326650, study PRJNA326480) | marine metagenome | isolation source: seawater | place: Mediterranean Sea | collected 2009 | reverse complement strand
CTTCATACAATATTAAAATGTTTTTAATATTTTTTGAAAGTTTAGTCTCAAAAATACCTGATATTTTTTTCGATAAATAATTATAATGCGAGTTATTAGATAAAAAATAATCTCTGTTTTTTAATAAAAAATGAATATTCTTTAAACTAAAATTCAATATCTGAAGAAAATTAATTTTTTTTTTTTATGAAAGGCTGGTAGATAAATAAATTATTATCAAACTTTTTTGGCGGGTTTTTATCTAGGTATATAACAAACCATAATGTTTTTTTAATTTTTTTCGAGTTGAAATTTAAAAATCTGTCTTCTAAGGATCCATCTTTTTTAAAATTTTTTTTATATGCCCAAGTAACTACAATATTCTCATAATATTTTTTTTCTTTATTTTCTAAAATCTTGTAATTTGAGTAATACGATGCATATAAAAAATCTTTCAAATTAATTATAGTGCTTTCTAAAAAGTTTTTTGGTGAGTCAATCAACTTATTTAAAATATTTGAATTTATAGTATTTCCTGAATAAGTGGCTAAATAAATAGGTGTATCAAAATATGGGTCAAAAAAATTTGATTTAAATTTATTATAAAATTTTTTTACTTTTTTTAGATAAAATAATTGATTGTCATTTTTCATTGTTCTTCAAATGTTTTATAAATTTATCTAAACCTTCTGAAAGATCAATTGATGGATTGTATCTTAAAACTTTTTTTAGTTTGCTATTATTTGAATAAATTCCAAATTGATCTAAAGGAGTTCCAAAAGTTTGCTTAATATTAAATTTAAATGGGATTTTCTTTTGTATAGTTTGTATTAATTTACTTATTTTATATTTTTTTCCATATCCAACATTAAAAATTTTATTATAACATTTTTTATTATTAATAATCTTTTTAATAACATTAATAACATCTGATATATAAATAAAATCTCTATATCTTAATAAACTTCCTTTAATATTAAGTTTCTTTTTTTTAAGAATTTGCGTAAGATAAATCCTTACCATTCCCTGCTGTAGATTATTTAGATTTTGTCCTGCGCCATATACATTAAATAATCTTAGAATTGTATAATTAACTTTTTTTTTTGCAAACATCTCTATATATTTTTCGCTTGAAAATTTTGCTAAGCCGTAAAAACTTATGGGATTACATTTATTATTTTCTTTTACTTGTTTATTAACATTTCCATAAACAGACATTGAGCTAGCATAAATAAAATGTTTTGATTTATTCTCTAAATAAAAGTTTAATAAATTCACTGTAGATAGTAAATTTCTTTCAAAGTCGTTCAGAGGATTGAAAAAACTTTTCTCCCCACTTGATTGACCAGCCAAATGTATAATTATACTAATTTTATATTTCTTAATTTTTTTTAAAATTTTTAAATTATTACAATTACCTTTAAAAAATTTAAAATTTCTGTTTTTAGGTAAGTTTTTTTTTGAGCCAGTAGATAAATCGTCTAAACCTATTAATTTGTAGTTTTGGTCTAACAAAAAATTTGTTAAAGCACTTCCAATAAAACCAGCACAGCCAGTAATTAATATTGTTTTCATTTTCTTAAAAATCGTTCGACTTTTTTTATATCTTGAGGCGTATCAACTGCAATGGTAGGAGATATCTTGCATAATTTAATTTTTATTCCTAATTCCAAAAACCTTAGAAGTTCTATATCTTCAGCTTTTTCAACACTGCTTTTTTTAGTTTTATAAAATTTTTTTAGTTGAGATCTCGAGAAAGCATAAACACAAACTTGTTTATAATATACTTTTTTTGAGTCTTCATTTTTATAGGCTGGTATTTTAGATCTTGAAAAATAAATTAATTCATCTTTTGAATTTTTTACAAGTTTAATAAGATTTTTATTTTCAACCTCTTTGATATTATTTTTTATAGATGCATATCCACAAATTACATGATTAGGGAAACTTTTTTTCAATTTGATAATTTTTTTTATATCTGCCGGCTTAATAAGAGGTTCATCACCTTGAACATTGATAATAATTTTTGAATTAATTTTTTTTGCCACTTCAGCAACTCTATCCGTTCCAGTTAAACAATTACGGGAGGTCATGATCACTTTAAAATTTTCTTTTTTTACTACTTTAGAGATCATAGGATTATCAGTTGCTATTATCAGATCCCTTTTGTTTGATATTTTTTTACATCTATCAGCAACTCTTAAAACTAATTCTCTTCCTAAAATTTTTTTTAAGGGTTTTCCTGGAAATCTTGAAGATTCATATCTTGCAGGTATGATAATTAATATTTTTCTCATTATTTTAATTTATATTTTGTTGGAGTTAGGAAAGATATTTTCAACTTATCGAACCTTTTTGTGAAAAGATTTAAACTTGATTGAGTTTCATCATTTTTGCTATCGTCAACTTTATATCCATCAAATCCAGCCAAAAAAATCTTGCTACTTTTACCAGCAATCGCAATCGCTAAGGAGTAAGAAATAGCTAAGGCATTTGGTAAGATGCAGAAATTTTTTTTTATTATAATTTTATTTTCCATATTTATTGATAGTCCATAGTCTATTAATTTTTTTTTACTTTTAATTTTATCAAAAATGTTTTTAGGCAACATAGACGCTGGAATAGCAAGTTTTGTTTTATTTTTTGAGTGCAAAGAAACATCAGAACTTATTCGGAATGGATGTGATGCAACTCTTAAATTAATTAAATTTTCACTGATATTTTGATTAGTGTTTAATGAAATTACATAAACATTATTTTGCTTAATAAAATTCTCAATTTTTTTTCTTAAGATTTTAGCAGAACTTCCAGCTCCAATTATTAAAACGTCTTTCTTTTTAATATCCGTGAAAGGGTTTCCTTTTCCTATTGGATCCTTTGTGTAAACATTTTGTGGGCTTATGAGCTTAAAGGGATTAAATTTTGTACTGTCGTTTCTACTTAAGTTTTTGATTATTTGTAGATAATTTTTTTTTTTATATCGTTTATCTGTCAACATTTCTTGAATATAAGTTGGATGAATCTTGAACTTTGCTGCAAGACGATAGTATAGATTGGAACCCCATTTATATTTTTTTTTTAGTGGGGAAAAATTTTCTTTGATAAGTTTTTTGATTAGATTTTTGTTTTTTTTCCGTTTTGAGTGATTTATAATTTCCTCAGTTTTTAAATTCCCTGGTCCTCTTCCCATTCCAAGAACTGTGCTATCAAGCCAATTTACGCCATGATTTTTATTTGCTATAATTGAATTTTTCAAAGCATAATGTAAATTATCATGTGCGTGAATTCCACATTCACCTTTCCAAAATTTTTTAATTTCTTTAAAAATAGAATTTATATCTTGAGGCCTCATACAACCTAAGCTGTCTGCAACATAAAAAATATCTATCTTTGCTTTTGAAATAAATTTGCAAACCTTCTCAATTTGTTTTTTATTAATCTCAGATATTTGCATTAAGTTTACTGCAACCAATATATTTCTTTTTTTTAACCAACTGATAATTTTTGAGATTTTAAAAATTTCATGAAAGTGACATGCTATCCTCACAAACTTTATTTTACTTTTTTTAATGTTAGGAAAAGTTTTGTTACATAAAACCTCTATAGAGTCTACGTGGCTCAAAAAGTCTCCAGCATTTATCATCACTCCTATATTTAAGTTCTCAGGTATTCTTAATTGATTAATAAACCTCTCTTCTGTGTAAGCAGTTTCGCCTCTAGATTTGTTTCTATTTAAAAATCTAAAACCTAGTTCAATAAAGTTTATTTTTAACTTTGACATACACTTTAAGTATTTATCAATTAGAGGTTTTTTAAAGTTCCAATTATTATGATAACCACCGTCTCTGAATGTGCAATCTAGGTTAATAAAATTATTTTTCATTTTTTTTCTTATTGAAAATTGTGTTCAACAATTGATCACTACCACTTTTAAAGAATTTGACAACAAAATACGTAATGAATTTTATCTAGCAGGTACTATGATTGCAGCTTTCATTTAATTTTTTAAATCTGAATTAATCTTTAAAGATATTTCTTCAGACCATTTTTCTGCATCCTGAGTGTTGACTTTAAAGTCAAATTTTTTTGGGGGAACAAATATTTTATTTGTATCATCAAATCTACCTGATTTTATAGTATCCACCCAAATTAAAAAATCGGGGTTAAAAAGTTGTCTTGCTTGGTCTGTTGGACAAATAAAATCTGCAATAACGTGAAAATTTTTTTTTTTCAAATCATCTGCTAAATCTGACATTCTTCTCGCTTGTCTTAATCTGCCTTCATCAGAAAAATCCCAATCATTATATTTTTTTCTTATTTCGTCAGCATTTAACCATTTGGCTTTAAGTTTAGGTGCTAATTTAGATGCTAGAGTTGTTTTGCCTGAGCCAGGAAGGCCCATTATTAAAATTTTTTTTTTCATTGTGTAAAATATTTTTTTGCTAAATGAGAATTTTTTTTTTTCTTTAATAATAGTTCTATACATCTATCAGGATAAAATAAAAATAGAAAAAAACTTAATACAAATGATTTGATATAATTTTTTTTTGCTAAATAAAATTTTAAATCTAAAACTAATACACTAAATATACTTCTTAATTTAAAAATTTTTTTACTTATCAAATTTTTATAATTATTTGATAAATGTTTATCGATTACTGTTAATACTGATTTTCTATGATAAAAATGATTTGATGACATGCTTTTTTCGTGGATCAGATGTACACCTAAAACCTCATTTATAAAGTGAAACTTACCATTGGCTAAAGCAATTTTTAAAAAAAAATCATAGTCCTCTGCGGTAACAATGTTTGTGTCCTCACTAAAAGATATTTTGTTAAAATCTAAGAAGTTTTTCTTTACGATTGAAGCTGAGGTAGAAACACAATTACCTCTTAATAACAAATTTTTGTAGAAATCTTTAGTATATGGTCCCCAAATCAAAAGTTTCTTAACATCTTTTTTTAAGATTTCGATTTTTTCATTAGAGCAAAAAACAGAAGTGTTTTTGTTAGCATCTATACAATTTGAGATAACTTCAAGTTTATTTTTGTACCACCAATCATCCGAGTCTAAAAAAGCGATCCATTCACCATTAGCTTTATTAATTCCTAAGTTTCTCGAAGCTCCTATAATTCCTTTGTTATTAAATTTTTCGTAGATAATTTTTGAATTATCAAAAGATTTAACCACATCTGAAGTTTTATCACTTGAATAATTATCAATTATTATAATTTCGAAATCTTCAAATGATTGATCAATAACTGACTTTAGTGCTTTTGCTAAATAGTTACATTGATTATATGTTGGTATTATTACCGAAAACTTTGGCATTTAATCTTTAATAGAATAACCCTTTATTATTCTGCTTTTAATGCTTTCTTTTTTTTGATGCGGTTCTTCCATAAAATTACTTAAAATAGAATTTGATTTAGTAGATTTAAATGAAAACCAAACACCTGGAGGGATTTTAAGTATTTTTGGCTCTTTTTTCGTCAATTTAATTTTTTTTTCACTATTAAAACTTCTTTTTTTTTTCTACCGTCAATTAAATGGATATGAACAGTTCCATCAACGCAAATTAAAAAACAATTATTTTTTTTATGAAGATTCCAGCCCTTCTGCTTTCCTTTTTTTATGTAAGAAAAATAAACTTCACCAAATTTTTTTATAAATTTATCATTTTTATTTAAGTATTTTAAAATATTCCCTTTATAATTTTTTAATATTTTTGTTTTAAAAATTTTTAATCCAATCATAAAAGAATTTATCTTATTTTACTATCCTGCATGTATTGGTCTATTTGATAATTAGTAACTTGTTCAGCTTTTTCTTTTTTTTTAAAACATTGAAATACCAATCCGTAGTGAATTTTACACTATTTTTTATACTATAAGTTGGCCTCCAATTCAGAAATTTTTTTGATTTTTTTATACTTAATTGTAAATTTGTTTGTTCATAAAAGTTATTTTTTTTTGTTTTAAGTTTACCTGATCCCCAAAATTGAATAATAAATTCTACTATTTTTTTCACACTAGTAAGTGAACTTGGATTTGTTCCAAAATTCCATGCGCTTGAAAATTTTTTTGGCTGTTCGTATTGTTTCATCGCTAAAAAAAGATAACCCTTTAGCGGTTCAAGCACATGTTGCCATGGTCTGTTATAATTTGGATTCCTTATAAATATTGTTTTTTTCTTTGTTAAAGACCTAATACAATCAGGGATTAATCTTTTTTCTGACCAATCTCCTCCCCCAATTACATTACCTGCTCTACCAGTTGAAATTCCTATAACTCTTTTTTGTTTAAAGAAACTCTCTCTATATGCCCTCACCATGATTTCTGTCGTAGATTTTGAAGCACTGTAAGGATCTACGCCTCCTAAAAGATCATCTTCCTTAAATCCTTTTGTGGAATTATTGCTTTCATAACATTTATCAGATGTGACTATAACTAAGGATTTTATAGATTTTTCTTTTCTTGTAGCCTCCATTACGTTTAGTGACCCTTTAAAATTAACATCAAACGTTAGCAAAGGTTTTTGATAAGACTCATATATCAATGGTTGGGCTGCTAAATGAAAAACAATTGATGGTTTTGTTTTATTAAAAAATAATTGAACTTGCTTATAATTTCTCACATCAAAAAGTTTTAATTTTATTTTTCTATGCAAATTAAGTTTGTAAAATAAATTTTTGTTCTGATTTGGGTTATAACCCATCCCATAAACCTTCGCATTTAATTTAAGTAACCAACTACATAACCATGCACCCTTAAATCCTGTTGCTCCAGTAACAACAATTTTTTTACCACTATAAAATTTTTTTAGATTTAACATTTTACATCCATAAAGCTTTTTTCTGTTTTATTAATAGTTCGAGAAATTTTTTATCTCGCATTGTATCCATACACTGCCAAAATCCGGGATGCTTGTAACTAGCAAGATTTTTTTTTTTCACTAATAAATTCATAGGATCTCTCTCCAACATTGTATTTTCGTTTTTTATGTAGTTAAAAATCTCGTAATTAAAAACAAAAAAACCCCCATTAATCCATCCTTTCTTGACTTGTGGTTTTTCTTTAAAACTTTTTACATAATCATCTTTTAAAATTATTTCTCCAAATCTTACAGGTGGTCGAACTGCGGTTAGAGTTGCAACTTTATTTTTTCTTTTATGAAAAGCTAAAAGTTTTTTTAAATTTTGATTAGTTAAACCATCACCATAAGTTAGCATAAAGTTTTCACCAGTATTAAAAAATTTTTTTAAGCGTAAAATTCTTCCCCCAGTTAGAGTATTTCTTCCAGTAAATTCTACTATTACATTAAACTTTTTATTTTTTTTAAAATAGTTTTTAATATATTTGTGTTTATAGCCGCTAGCTAAAATAAAGTCATTAAAACCAAACTTTTTATAAATTTCCATTATGTGAATTAAAATTGGCTTACCACATATTTTGACCATAGGTTTTGGTTTAGTTTTTGTTTCCTCGGAAAGACGTGACCCTAAACCTCCACATAAAATTATTACCTTCATAATTTCTTTATTACACTTTCTAATGGGCCAGGCAAAGATTTATTAAATTCATTAGTAATCTCATCGTCAAAAAAAGTTTTCCAATTTTCAATTTTACCGGATCTAAAAGTTGAAACATTTTTACTTTTATCATTAATTTTTTGAGCGAATGTTCTATTATGTTTATAGGTATTTTTTTTTTTTAAATAAATTTTTAAATTGCTTAAATTATAGGTGTTATCATCGAAATTTAAAAACATTAATATTTTTTTTAAGTATTCATTGGGATCTTTAACAAAATCTTCGAACCAAAGCTCTAAATGATTAAACAAAAATTTTTTTGATTGCCAATCTTTAATCCAATTATAATAATATGTTAAAATATTTTTTTCACCATAGCCCAAGCTTTTAAATGAATAAATAAATCCCTCTTTTAATCCAAGTCTAGAAATTTTCTGATGATCTATGTGGCTTTTATCTTGTAAAATATGGTAGTACCTACTGATCATCACATCTCTTAAGTCTCTAAATGTAAAAATTATTTTCACTCTATCATTTATTAATTTAAGGATTTCTGAATTATAATGGGTATGAGTTTTTATATAAGATAATTTTTTTTCTGGAGCTGAGCTTAACATCTCTTTTGAAATATTATGAACATGGGCTAACTTTCCTTTACTATAAAATCTATTTAAAGATCTGTCGAGTTTAACGTATGGAAAAAAATCTATTATTTCTTCTACTAGTGTTGAACCAGACTTTGGAAGGCTACAAATCCAAACTAGTTTGTGGTCTTTAATAATTTTTGATGATTTATAATCTTTGCTATAATCTTCCAAAAATTCTGTAAAAACTAATTTTGGATTTTGAGAAATTAATCCAAAAAAATAAAACATATAATGTTTTAATTTTCTTAAATAAATCATTTAAAAATTCTTACTTATTATGTCTTTTAGAGAAATATCAATATTATCAATGGACATTTCATAATTTATCTTTATCCAAATTATAAGTGAAATAATTGAAAATAACCTTAATGCATTATCATCAAATAACCAGTTTAAATCAGTTTTAATTTTATCAGCTAAATTTTTTGAAATTAATTTTTCGATTAAATGATTATGTTTTAAAATAAATCTCTCAATTTCTTTTTTTTTAAAATTATCCGCAATCCATTGTCCTATAGGGAGGCTGGGACCACTTTTTTTGGAATTTAATACAAATCCTGGAAGTTTATTTTTCATATTATCTTTTAATAATGATTTTAGACCATTTTTAATTTTTTGTTTATCGCTCACACACATCATTTCCTCAACAACATTAAAATCTAAAAATGGAGTTCTATTTTCTATTGAATGTTTCATACAACCCATATCAGCCATATAATTCTGTGAACTAATATTTGTAAATATGTTCAAATAATTCATCTGATTATAAAAATCATCAAAAACAATTTTTTTAGTTAATAAAAAATATTTTTTAGAATAAAAATTTAATGATTTAAAAATATTTTTATTCTTATCAGACATAAAATCATAAAAACCTACACCTAGTGATTTATAGTGAGAAAACAAAGGAGTAAGATTATTTAATATTTTTTTAAGATTTTTTGATAATCTAATTTTTTTAAACTTTTGAAAGCTATCTGTATTTTCAAATTTAATCAAAATATAGCTAATAATCTTTGGTAAAAATCTCATCTTATTTTGCCACGGATAACCGCCAAATAATTCATCCCCGCCGACACCAGTCATTATAACTTTAACTTTATTATTTTTAGCAGTTTCTGATAACGCATAAAATAAAATAATACCTGTGTTAACTATTATTTCATCGTGATGATAAATAATTTTAATCAAATTTTTATTTAAATAATCAAAGTCTAAATTAGTTTCTATATTTTCCCACCCGAATTCCTTACAAATTTTCTTTGGTATAGTAACATCCGTATTATTTTTTGATAAAGTTTGCTTGTCAGGAATATTAGCTGTGAAAGCTTTTATTTTTTTTCCACCTTTTTTTTGTAAGTAATAAGCAATTGTGTTTGAATCAATACCGCCACTTAAAAAAACTCCAACTGGTACATCGCTTCTCAAACGAAGATTTATAGAATTGGTAAATTTTTTGTCAAAATCTTGTTTGTGTTTATTAATATTTTTTTTAAAACTTTTTAATTCTGGTAAATACCAATTCAATTCTTTTTCAGAATTAAATGAATTAAATTCTAGGTAAGATCCAGGTGATACACTATAAAGATCATGGTATAAAGTCAAAGGCTGCGGTAGAACTGCGCATGCTAAATTAACAGCGACATTAGTAAAATTAATTTTTAAATCAATTAGTTTTTTTAGCGATTTAATTTCAGAAGAGAAAAAAATATCATTATTTCTTTTATAATAATATAATGGTTTTTTTCCAAATCTATCTCTAACAAGAAATTTTTTTTTCAACCTTTCATCTATTAAAACCATTGAAAACATACCGTTTAATTTGTTTAAGAATTTAATGCCATATTTTCTATACAGAAATGGAATTATTTCTATATCACTTCTTGATTTAGGGAAAAATTCATCTTTATGTTCTTCGAGAAGCTCTAAGTAGTTGTAAATTTCTCCATTAACAAAAACTATCACTTTATCAAAACAAAACGGTTGCATACCATCACTTGACAGATCAATAATGGAAAGTCTTTTAAAAGCTATTCCCCATTCTTTTTCATAAAGAATTTTTGTATCATCGGGACCACGGTGATGTATTTTTTCAACAGCCTTCTCTAAAGAAATTTTCTTATTATTAGAAAAATATCCAACAAAACCACACATTTAAATTAATTTACTTCGTTCTTATTTTTAACTTTAAATTTTAAAAAATATTTTCTGCTTCTTGAATTTTTAATAAAGATTTATCTATACTCCCATTATTAACAAAGTTTTGATAAAATTTTGTATCTCTAGTTTTTTCTTTAAATTTGTATCGTTTTATGGCTCTTGATAGTTCTTTTACATTATCAAAAAGATAAACACGCTTTTTTAAATCATTTTTTACATGTACTGGAATTTTTTCTACAGTTTCATTTATTAAAAAAATATCACAATCATCATCTATAACATCATAAAGTGGTGTGCTGTAATATTCTAGAATTACTAATTTTGGTTTATAAATTTTTAAAGTTTTTTTTAAACTATAATAATTATTTATTATGAAACTTTTTCTTGATAAATTTGAATGAAAATCTGAAATATAATTTGATCTAATTGGCGGTTTTATCATAACTTTAAATTTATTTT
>MDTB01068479.1_pt1 | contig 10779 bp, 10 predicted proteins | sample 811161 | NCBI WGS metagenome assembly MDTB01 (sample SAMN05326650, study PRJNA326480) | marine metagenome | isolation source: seawater | place: Mediterranean Sea | collected 2009 | reverse complement strand
TGTCTGTTTTTAAATTTTTTGCCAAAACAGACTCCCATCTATCTCCGTTGTCTAATAATTTTTCTTTGTTATAATAAAGTTCTTCTCTCGTTTCTGTGGCAAATTCAAAGTTTGGGCCTTGTACTATTGCATCAACTGGACAAGACTCCTGACAAAGTCCGCAATATATGCACTTCAACATATCAATATCGTATCTTGTGGTTTTTCTACTACCATCTCCTCTTTCCTCAGACTCAATAGTAATAGCCTGAGCGGGGCAAACTGCTTCACAAAGTTTACAAGCTATACACCTCTCCTCACCATTAGGATATCTTCTTAAAGCATGTTCTCCTCTAAATCTGGGGCTAATTTGACCTTTTTCAAATGGGTAATTAATTGTTTTTTTAGTTCTAAATATTTCTTTAGTTGCTTTAATTATTGCTAAAAAAAATTCAGTTAAAAATATGGTTTTTAAAAATCTATTCAAATTCATTAAAATGAACCTTTCGGTAATTTATCAAAATAAAGTAAGAAACCTGCTGTTAAAACCACATAAATAAGTGAAAACGGTAAAAATACTTTCCATCCTAACCTCATCAATTGATCGTAACGATATCTGGGTACTATAGCTTTTATAATAGCAAATAAAAAAAACAAAAATAAAATTTTTAATATCATCCAAAAAGGAGCTGGAACTATATTTAATGGGTATATGTCAAGCGGAGGCAACCATCCTCCTAGAAATAAAATAGATCCCATTGCACACATCAAAAGAATATTCGCATATTCTCCAAGCCAAAACATTGCGTACATCATACCTGAATATTCTGTCTGATACCCTGCAACTAACTCTGCTTCAGCTTCTGGTAAATCAAATGGAGGTCTATTTGTTTCTGCTAATGCTGATATAAAAAAAACAACAAACATAGGAAAAAGCGGAACAACATACCAAAGATTTTTTTGAGCCAATACTATGTCATTTAAATTAAGAGAACCAACGCATAATAAAACATTGATTATTATTATCCCAATAGAAACCTCATATGACACCATTTGAGCAGCAGATCTTATTGCACCTAAAAATGGATACTTTGAATTCGAAGCCCAACCTCCCATTATAATTCCGTATACACCCAAGGAGGAGATAGCAAAGAGATAGAGTATTCCCACATTAATATCAGATAATACTAGTGTTTGGCTTAAAGGTATTACAGCCCAAGCAACTAAAGCTAATGTCATTGTAATTATTGGAGCAAGAATGAAAATTACTTTATTGGCGCTTGCTGGAATTATAATTTCTTTAAAAATATATTTTAAAGCATCTGCTAAAGTTTGTAGTAAGCCAAATGGACCGACCACATTTGGTCCTCTTCTTTTTTGAACCAAACCCCATACTCTTCTATCTAACCAAACTATCATTGCAACAGAAACCAGTATTGGTAGAACCAAAAATAAGATTTTATATATTTCATTTATAAAAGTAAAAAAATAATCCATTTTTAATTATCTGTTCCTGATTTTAATTGTTTAATTTTTATGTTTCTGCATTCACTCATTACTTTAGACGCTCTCGATATGCTATTGGAAAAATAATAATCTATTGGATTTATAAATATTTTTTCATTTTTAAAATAATTATCAATTTTTTTTGATGGTTCTTTATATTTGGGCAATTTATTTATGCCCTCAAAATTAATTAAATTTTTTAATACTTCGGCTCGTAAAGTGTTAAAACTATCAAATAAGTTTTGATTCTTGTATGAACTTGTTATTTTTTTTAATATCTTCCAGCCCTCTAATGCTTCTCCGGCGGGGTATGAAGCTTTCCTACATTCTTGAACTCTACCTTCTAAATTTTGATATAATCCATTTTCTTCTGTGTAAGCTGAGCTTGGCAAAACGACATCAGCAATCTCAGCCCCACTATCACCGTGACTTCCTTGGTAGATTATAAATTCATTATTCTTATTAAATTTTAAATTATCAGAATTCAATAAATATAATATTTTAAACTTATTATTTTTTAAATTATCAAAAAATTGATAATTATTTTCTTCGTTGTTAAGTATTTTTAAATCTAAAGCTCCCACAGTTGAAGCGTTCTGAATTAGAATATTTAATGCATTCCATTTATCATTAATAAAACCTTTCTTTATTAAAAAATTTTTTAATTCTTCAAAAATATACCCGCCTGACTCAAGTTCTAAAAGTGACTCACCTATAATGACTAAAGGTTTTTTTGCTTTGTTAAAAAGATCGTTAAATTCATGTTTTTCCTCAATAATGTCTTTTATTTCTTGAGTGCTGTTACCAATAATTTTGTAATCATAGGTTTGATCTCCTGGATTTCCTAACGAAAAAATTTGGGTTTTATTATTTTTATTAGCTTTTTTAATTCTTGCGTTTAAAATAGTCGCCTCATGTCTTGGATTGCATCCTATTAATAAAATTAAATCCGATTTCTCAATTCCATTTATAGACGAATTAAATAAATAGTTCATTTTGTCTTTAGAGTTAATGTAAAATTTTTTTTCTCTGAACTCTAAATTTGTACTTCCTAAAATTTCAAAAAATTTTTTAAAAGCCATTGTTGTCTCTAAGCTAACAAGATCTCCTAAATGGCCGGCTATTTTAGAACTTTCTGTTTCTTTAAATTTCTTAGTAATAATGTCTATTGCCTCATCCCAGTTGGATTTTACTAATTTATTGTTTTTTTTTATGTAAGGAATATCCAATCTCTGTTTTAATAAACCGTCACACGAATATCTTGTTTTGTCGGAAATCCACTCTTCATTAATATCTTCATTTAACCTAGGAAGAACTCTTTTTACTTCCCATCCGTATGTATCTACTCTTATGTTCGAACCTACTGCATCTAATACATCCACACTCTCCGTTTTTTTTAATTCCCAAGGTCTAGCTGAAAACGCATATGGTTTTGAAGTTAATGCCCCTACTGGACATAAATCAATTACATTGCCAGACAATTCGGACTCCATTGATTTTTCTAAATAAGTTGTTATCTCCATATTCTCTCCTCTTCCTACAGCACCTATCTCAGGTACTCCCGCAACCTCAGTTGCAAACCTTACGCATCTGGTGCAATGAATACATCTGGTCATTTGTGTTTTAATTAATGGGCCCATATATTTTTCGCTAACAAATCTTTTGTTTTCTGAAAATCTAGATTTATCCACCCCATAATAAAGTGATTGGTCTTGCAAATCGCATTCACCACCTTGGTCACAGACTGGGCAGTCCAGTGGGTGATTAGCCAAAAGAAATTCCATTACTCCTTTTCTTGCTTTTTCAACCATTTGTGTATTGGTTTTAATATTCATTCCCTCTGCTGCAGGCATGGCACAAGATGCAATCGGTTTACGGGATTTATCCATTTCTACAAGGCACATTCTACAGTTACCAGCAATTGAAAGTCTTTCGTGATAGCAAAATCTTGGTATTTCTACATTGGCCAATTCACAAGCTTGAAGAACTGTCATACCTGATTCAAATTCTATTTCTTTTTCATTAATAATTATTTTAGGCATTCTTTTTTTCTAATAAGTGTTGATCAACTAAATAAGGAATATCTTTTTTCTTTTTAATTAATGGATCATTACTACATTTTTTATCAATTTCATGTCGAAAATGTCTCAATAATCCCTGTACGGGCCAAGCTGAACCTTCGCCGAACGCACAGATAGTATGTCCCTCTATTTGTTTTGTAACATCTTCTAATAAATCAATGTCACTAAGTGTTGTTTCTCCTTTCGACGCTCTATTTAAAATTCTCCACATCCAACCAGAGCCTTCTCTACAAGGAGTGCACTGACCACAACTTTCGTGTTTATAAAACCTTGCTATTCTTGCCATGCACGCGACAATATCTTGATCTTTGTTGATAACTACTATTCCAGCAGTTCCTAAGCCACTCTGATTTTCAATAAGTGAGTCAAAATCCATTTTAATTGTTTCACAAACTTTTTTAGGTAACAAAGGCATTGAAGATCCGCCTGGTATAACTGCTTGTAAATTATCCCAACCTCCAACAACTCCTCCAGCATAGGTATTTATCAAATCTTTTAAAGGAATACCCATTTCTTCTTCAACATTACAAGGTGAATTTACATTTCCAGAGATACAAAAGATTTTAGTGCCGGTATTTTTAGGTCTACCTAAAGATGCAAACCATTTTCCTCCACGTCTCAAAATAGTAGGAACAACTGCAATTGTTTCTACATTATTAACAATAGTTGGGCATCCGTATAGACCGACTAATGCTGGGAATGGTGGTTTGAGTCTTGGTTGACCTTTATTTCCCTCAATACTTTCTAATAATGCTGTTTCTTCTCCGCAGATATAAGCCCCAGCACCATAGTGAATATGAATATCAAAATCCCATCCAGATCCACAGGCATTCTTTCCTAAGAAATTTTTTTCGTAGGCTTGATCTATCGCTTTTTGAAGTCGCAATCCTTCAAAGGAGTATTCACCTCTAATATATATATAACAAATATGAGCTCCTGTTGCGTAACCTGCTATCAAACATCCTTCAATAAGCTTATGAGGTTCAAACCTTAAAATATCACGATCTTTACAAGTTCCAGGCTCTGACTCGTCGGCATTTATAACTAAATAATGTGGTCTTGATCCGATCTTTTTTGGAGCAAAAGACCATTTCATTCCAGTAGAAAAACCAGCACCGCCTCTCCCTCTTAACTCTGAAGATTTAATCTCATTAATAATCCACTCTTTTCCTTTTGTGATTATTTCTTTTGTATTGTTCCAATCGTCACGTTGAATTGCTTTTTCTAATTCCCAACCATGATTATTGTATAAATTCTTGAAAATTTTATTTTCTTCTTTAAGCATGATCTGTACCATTAATTCTTTTTTCACTCTCGGGAGAGGTATTTTTTCGTCCTCTATAAGATCCGGGTTTTAATATTTTATCTTTAAATATTGAGTCAATTATTTTTGCTGCACTTTTTTCATCTAAATCTTCGTAATAATCATTGTTAATTTGCATCATAGGTGCATTTACACAAGCCCCCAGGCATTCTACTTCAGTCCAAGAACACTCTCCGTTTTTAGAAATTTGATTTTCTTTTTCAGAGATTTTTTGTTTACAAACTTTTACTATTTTATCAGCACCTCTGATCAAACATGGAGTTGTTGTACAAATTTGGACAAAATATTTACCTACGGGAGATAAATTAAACATGCTATAAAAAGTAGCCACTTCGTAAACGCTTATATAGGGCATCGATAAATATTTTGAAATATACTTAATGGCTGATAAAGGTATCCAATTATCATTTTGTTTTTGAGCCAAATATAAAAAGGGCATTACTGCACTCTTTTTATTTTTATTTGGATATTTTTTTAATATTTCCTCAGCAATATTTTTAAATTTTTCACTGAACTCAAATATTTTAGGTTGTTCAGAACTTACTCTTTTTAGACTCATCTATCGACCTCCCCAAATACAATGTCTAACGACCCGAGGACAGCAGGAACGTCTGCTAGCATGTGACCTTTGATTAAAAAGTCCATTGCTTGAAGGTGTGAAAATCCAGGAGCTCTTATTTTACATCTATAGGGTCTGTTGCTTCCATCAGATATTAAATATACTCCAAATTCTCCTTTTGGAGCTTCAACTGCAGAGTAAACATTGCCCGCAGGTACTCTAAAACCCTCTGTAAATAATTTAAAATGATGTATTAGTGCCTCCATTGATTGTTTTAAATCCTCTCTAGGTGGAGGGGAAATTTTTCCATCTACAGTTTTGACTGGTCCTTTTGGAAGACTTTTAATACATTGTTTAATAATCTTAACGCTCTCTCTCATTTCCTCTATTCGGCAAAGATATCTATCGTAACAGTCTCCATTTTTACCAACTGGAATTTTGAAATCTAAGTCTTCGTAACACTCATAAGGTTGTGATTTTCTTAAATCCCAAGCTACTCCTGATCCTCTTAACATAACTCCTGTAAAGCTATGGTCTAAAGCATCTTTTTTTGTAACTATTCCTATATCCACATTTCTTTGTTTGAAAATTCTATTTTCGGTTAAAAGATCTTCTAAGTCATTAATGATTTTTGGGAAATTTCCACAAAATGTATATATATCATCAATTAGTTTTGTCGGTAGATCTTTATGAACACCCCCGGTCCTAAAATAATTCGCATGTAATCTTGAACCTGAGGCTCTTTCATAGAAAGTCATAAGGGTTTCTCTTTCTTCAAATCCCCACAAAGATGGTGTTAAAGCTCCTACATCTAAAGCTTGAGTTGTTACATTTAAAATATGACTTAATATTCTTCCAATTTCACAAAAGATCACTCTAATATATTTTGCTCTTGCGGGAATTTCTATTTTTAATAACTTTTCTGTAGCTAAAGCAAATGCATGTTCTTGATTCATTGGAGCTACATAATCCAGTCTATCAAAATAAGGTAGAGCTTGGGTGTAAGTTTTATTCTCAATCAATTTTTCTGTGCCTCTATGAAGTAATCCTATATGTGGGTCTGCTTTTTCTACTATTTCGCCTTCTAATTCCAATATAAGCCTCAGAACGCCATGAGCAGCAGGATGTTGTGGACCAAAATTTAAAGTCATTGACTTAGATTTTTTCATTTTTTTCACCTTTTTTGATTTCTTTTTGGTATTTCGTTCCTTCCCATGGGCTACTAAAATCAAAATTTCTATAATTCTGTTCTAATTTTACAGGTTCATAGATAACCTTTTTTTCTTTTTCGCTATATCTAACTTCATTAAAACCGGTCAGGGGGAAATCTTTTCTCAAAGGATGACCTTTAAAATTATAATCAGTTAGTATTCTTCTTAAATCAGGATGATTAATAAATTTTACCCCATACATATCGAACACCTCTCGTTCCATCCAATTAGCGGATGGATATATTTTTGTCATAGAAGGTATTTTTTCATTAGGTTCAAATTTTATTGATATTTTAATTCTTTGATTATTTTCTATGGATAGTAATAAGTATACTATTTCAAATCTTTTTTCTTCATATGGATAATCTATTGCAGCAATGTCAATTAATTGTTTGAATTTTAGTCTATTATCTAATTTTAAAAATTTGACAACATCTGTAATTTCGTTAATTGAAGTACTTAAAATTAATTCTTCAAAATTTATTTTTGAATCAGATATTTTGCTGGAAAGTTCGGCGTTAATTAATTTTTCAATCTTTTTTAAGTTAGAATTATTATTTTTCATAAGTTTTATCTTTGTATATTCCCTTCTCTTCTAATTTTTTTTTGAAGTTGAAGTATTCCATATAGCAATGCTTCAGCTGAAGGCGGACAACCTGGAACGTAAATATCTACAGGAACAATTTTATCACAGCCTCTTACAACAGAATAAGAATAATGATAATAACCACCACCATTCGCACAGCTACCCATAGATATCACGTATCTAGGTTCGGGCATTTGATCATAAACTTTTCTTAAGGCTGGTGCCATTTTATTTGTTAAAGTTCCGGCAACTATCATTACATCTGATTGTCTAGGTGATGCTCTTGGGGCCGCACCAAATCTTTCAAGGTCATATCTAGGCATTGATGCGTGCATCATTTCTACCGCGCAACACGCTAAGCCAAAAGTCATCCAGTGTAAGGACCCAGTTCTAGCCCAGTTAATTAAATTATTAGTAGATGTAGTTATAAATCCTTTCTCCGCAAAATCTTTAGCTATTTGTTTAAATTCTTCCGGAACTTCTTTTAATTTTTCGTTAGTGTCTAAGATTTTCATTCCCAATCCAAAGCTCCCTTTTTCCATTCATAGATAAAACCAATAGTTAATACCGCTAAAAAAATCATCATCGACCAAAAACCAAACAATCCTGTCTTGCCTAAAGTAATTGCCCAAGGAAATAAAAAGGCTATTTCCAAGTCAAATATAATAAAAAGGATCGCTACTAGATAAAACCTCACATCAAACTCCATTCTGGAATCATCAAAAGCATCAAAGCCACATTCGTATGCAGACAATTTTTCTGGATCTGGGTTGCTTGGCGCAGCTAAAAAATTTACTAAAATAAATCCAATACTTATAAATAAGGATATGAAAAGAAATATTATTATTGATAAATAGTCTGTTAAAAAGTTATAAATCATGTTTAATCAATATCTACCTCAATACACATGGTTTGAGGATTTTTATATTAACCTTAGTTTTGATTTATCTTATTAGAGATAATGTGTCTATATCACTTATGTAGCATTTAGTTGATAATGATTCTCAAATCTCTTATTAAGTTTGCATGAATTGGTTAATAAAATTAGCGTTTTTTAAAGTTTGTTACTAAATTAAATATATATATATGTTTTTTATAAAAGAATTTAAGGCAAAAAAGGTAAAAGCTCCAAATAATTACGAGAATAGAAAAAGAATCTTATCTAGTAAAAATAAGAATTTAATTTATCTTTTAGAAAAAAGATTCTATTGGATGAAAAAATATTTGCACAAAAAAAAAATTATAGTTGAATTGGGATCAGGAAATGGCTGTATTAAAAAGATAATAAATAATAAAAAAATAATTTTAACAGATATTATAAAGTATCCCTGGATAGACAAAAAAGTTGATATGAGAAAGGTGAATTTAGGAAAGAAATACTATAAAAAAGTAGACATCTTTATTATTAATCACTCTCTTCACCACTGTTCTTCCCCATACCTAACCTTGAGACATATGGGAAATTATTTAAAAAAAAATGGCTATATTTTAATAAATGAACCTGAAACTTCCTTTTTTTTAAAATTATTTCAAGTAATACTCGACGATGAAGGATGGTCGTTAAGATCTAAAGTATTTAGTCGTAGAAACATTTTTAACCCAAAAAGTCCTTGGATTTCTAATACAGCAGTCGCACAATTATTGTTTAGGGATACAAAAAAATTTGAAAAAATATTTCCAGAATATAAAATAGTAGAAAATAAACTAACAGAATTCTTAATTTTTCTTAATTCTGGTGGGGTTAATTCAAACTTTTTTCATTTGAAATTAAACTCCTTTTTTTTAAAATTTATTAATATAATTGATAATATATTGATCTTTTTCTTGCCAAAAATTTTTGCTCTAAATAGAACTGTTGTATTAAAAAAAAATAAATGAAATCAATTCTTAAAAAAAAAATAAATTTTATATACATAATTATTCTAGTTTTTTTTTCGATTATATTTAATCAGTATTATGGTTATATTGGGATATTACCAATAGATAGTTTTTTAGTTTTTAATTCTGGATATGACCTAATGAGTGGCTATTATCCATTTAAAGATTATTGGACAATTAAAGAACCTTTTATAGATTTAATACAAGCTATCTTTTTTAAAATATTTGGAGTTTCATGGTTTTCTTATGTTTTACACGCATCTTTATTTAATTGTCTAATAACAATTTCTACATTTTTTATTTTAAAAAGATTTAAACTAAATAAAAATCTTTGTTTTTTTTATTCTTTATGTGTAGCAATATTAACATATCCGACAGCCGGGACTCCTTTTAGTGATCATCATACTTTAATACTGTGTTTATTATCTTTTTATACTTTTATCTTAGCGATATATGAAAATAATAATTTTTATTGGTTTATAACTCCAATTTTGCTTGGTTTCGCATTAATGTCCAAGCAAGCACCAACTATTTATATAATCTTTATAATTTCGTTAATTTCTATTATTTATTTTTTCAAAACAAGAGACATTTCAAACATGATTTATTCAATTTTGGGTTTTTTATTTGTTTCGATATCTTTTTTTGTTTTATTATTTTTGGCTGAAATAAATGTACAAGATTTTTTTTATCAGTTTTTTCTTTATCCAAAATCATTGGGTGGTACTAGATTTGATTGGTTAAGCCCTTTTGAATTTAACAGAATTATCTTGAGGTATAAATTACAATATTTATCAATCTCAATCTTAATTTATATAATATTTAAATTTTATGCCAAAAGAATTAAAATAAATTTTGCAGATTATTTAATTATTTTTGGTGTTATATTTTTTTGTATTTTAACAGTTATGCACCAACTTATGACAATAAATGCTATTTTTATTTATTGTTTAATTCCAATTTTTTGTGCTTTCTCTCACATTTTTAGTGTTAAATATTTAATTAAAAAAAAATTAATTAGTAATTTTTTATTGATTTTAACTCTTTCATCAACAATTTATTACTACATTAGCTATATACAAAATAGAACTTTTATGGATTTAAGAGGCGTAAATTTGGATGAATCTATTGACGGAGAGTTAATACATCCAAAATTATCTAATATAAAATGGATTACAATGTTTTATCCAAATAATCCTATGAAAGAAGCAAATCATATAAAACAAGCCATAAAGATTTTACAAAATGATAGAGAAAAAAAAATGTTAATTACTGATTATGGTTTTATTCCAGTTTTTTTAAATCAATATGATTACTCTCCTACCAGATTTTGGTATAATTTTCATGGCTATCCTACTTCGGAAAGTAAGTATTTTGAATATTGGAAAGACTTTGTTATTAAAAAAATAAAAAAACATAATATACAAAGCATTTATGTTTTATTACCTCTTCACGGTGAAACAAAACCTTTAGAAAATATTTTAAATAATTGTTATCATAAAGAAATATTTTCAGAAGTTTTCTATAAATTAAATTTAAAGAATTGTTAAGTTTCTTATGGCGGGAGTGACGGGACTCGAACCCGCGGCCTCCTGCGTGACAGGCAGGCGCTCTAACCAAACTGAGCTACACCCCCAAATGGTGGGTGGTAAAGG
>MDTB01206271.1_pt1 | contig 10780 bp, 3 predicted proteins | sample 811161 | NCBI WGS metagenome assembly MDTB01 (sample SAMN05326650, study PRJNA326480) | marine metagenome | isolation source: seawater | place: Mediterranean Sea | collected 2009 | reverse complement strand
TGTAATTTTGATAATATTTTGCCAATAGATTCTTCTAAATGTCCATTACCACTAAATCCAAGATTAATACAAATTCTATTTAATTTACGAGATATGATGTTAGTGTAAGCCAAACCGGGTCTTGAAGCGCATCCCCCTTGTGTTATACTAGTTCCATAAAAAATTAATGGAGGACTTTCTTCATTTGTAATCTTCATGTAAGAGCCACTATCAATCCCCAATTCAAGTTCTGTTAATGTATTATAAAGTGGCAAATGAATTCTATAATACCTCAACTGTTTTTGTAATCCCTTAAAAAGATTTTCTTCATTATTCAAATTTGTTGGTATTCCACTATTAAGAAAATACCATTCATTATTTTTTTTCTGATATAAATCTATGCCACTAATTCCAACATCCGTCATATGATGCATTTTAAATTGATTTTTAAGTGTCCATCTAGCTGTAAGGTTTGATGTATTACTAATAAAATTAATAGTAACACCTGCAGAATTTTTAGACAAATCCCAAACTTCTTTTCGAAGGTCATTCTTGTATTTTTCCGGAAACCTTTGAAATGGATATTTTCTAAAACTATTTGGCTGTAAAATACCTTGGGCGTGCTTTGATTTGATTTTTATAAATTTCAATTATAAACCATTTTTCTTATTTTTTCACCCAGCCATGATCACTATGATCTCTTTCTTTTAAATTCAAAGTAGAAATCATTTTTTTAAGATCTATGAGGCCACCGATCGTAAACCAGATAATTATGAAAAATGCATAAACCAAATTAATATAAACAAAATATTTCCAAAATATCATCCAGGAAATATCACTGACGGGATTAGAAAGATTATATATGGTGCCTATTGCAAAAACTAAAAACCATAAAATATTCCAAACGTAACTGATAATAAATATTAATTTATCGGATTTGGTGAATTCTTTACCCATTCCAAACATTTTCCATCCAATTGAGACATCATCATTAACTATATCTATTTCACCATCAATACCGTATTTACCTCTATTAAACATCTTATCCATATTTATTTTTTCTTTAAATGTGAAAAAAGAAACTCCAACATAAGAAAGAGTTGAAGAAGCCATTCCTATCGCATAATATTCAATACCATTAATTTCTTTTAACTGTAAAACTATTTTTTTTAATTGTGACCAAGAACTCATATCATTTAACCACGAATCTGAAACCTGAGGAACTATAGTTCCACTGACACCTACAATTGCACCAATTATCATTGCAGTCCATGCTCCCTCTGTAGTACCTCTACTCCAGTAAAGACCACCAATAATTACCGCACCAACACCACCTGCAAATATTGCAAATGTAACAGCAAAGTACAGCGCAATCTCCTGACTTTGTCGAAAAAGCAAGCTAAATAAAAAAATGAAAATCGCAACACCAAAGATTGAGTATCTAAGGACCCTTATATGTTCAGCTTTTTCAAACGGTTTATCACGAAAAGGCATTAGAACATCTTGTACAAATATAGATCCCCAAGAATGTAAGTAAGTATCATGTGTACTGATAAATGCTGCTAACATCATTGCTGCAAAAGCACCAAGTAGTCCGATCGGTAAAATTTCAGATAAAACTACAGGTGCCCTCATTTGGCTTCTAAGTGTATCTGTTGGCAAAAGGCTTAGTGAAGTATCTACAGCATTTTCTATATGTTGAAAGTCAGGGTGATTCATATAAACATACACTAAAACAGGTACTAAAAAAATAAAAATTCCCTGGGGCTTCCATCTAATATCTCCTAAAACAGCAGCCATTTTTGCTTCATGCGCACTTTTAGCAGAGGAATTATATGCTTGGTGACCTTGCCAACTAAGTGTACCATACATCATACCAACCAGTCCAATAAAAAAGTACCAAAAATTGAAATCCTCGACATGGCTAGTTTTGAATGGATTGATTTTAGATGAGTTTTCATGCTTTTCATTGATATCTTCTATTTTTGATTTTTTCCCTTCCTTTGATAATAATTGAAAAGAATCCTCTTCCTTTAATTTTTTAATTTCTTCTTGGGCAAGTTTTATTGGAGTTGTTTCAAGTGAATACAAAACTTGATCCCAACTAACATTCATGTAAAGATATATTGTTACAGCAAACAGTACCATAATTACAAATACACCTTGGAAAAAATCTGCTATAATTACAGCTATTTGCCCACCCGTGTTTACAAAATATAATGCAATACTTAATAAAAGTATCATAATAACAGGATACATTGGAACACCAAGTACATGATCTGGAATACCACAATAGACCATAAAAAATTGAGAGCCAACAGCAGGGAAAATACCAAAGTTTATTATTCCACAAATAAATGCAATGATTCCAGCAAAAATTCTAAAATTTCTACTATACCTCTTCTCAAAAAATTCTGCTAATGTTAAGCTTCTGGTCTGCCTGAACCTATAAACTACCCATCCTGACATAGTGATGAGTAAAAGAAAAACTCCTTGGCTCAATCCCCACCAAGAAAATGCAAACCCGCCAATATAACCTACTTCCAGAAAAGATATTATCGATATAGCACCTAACCCCGCAACTCCTCCAGAAACTGAAATAAGATATCTTCCAGCGGTTCTTCCTGCAGATAAAAAGTCTGTAACACTCTTCATTAATCCCTTTGACATATTTACTGAGTAGAACATTCCAGCTAATGCCAAAAAAATAATTAGCCAATCAATAAATGATAAATTCACTATTCGTAGTTATTCAAATTATTTTAATAATATCATCTTTTTCGTATCGATAAAATTTCCTGCCTGAATCTTGTATATATAAACTCCTGCTGATAAAGGCTCGCCATTCTTATTTAAACCATTCCATTTCACTGATTTGTTTCCTATTGATTGAGAACTATTTACGAGTTGTAATATTTCTCTTCCCATTAAATCATAAATAGTCAGTATAACATAAGCATCTTCAGAAATACCATAGCTGATAATTGTATTTGAATTAAATGGATTGGGAAAATTCTGATGTATGTAATACTTAGATGGAAGTACATCGTTTTCAAAGTTACCTAATTGTACATTAGAACCTTCCGGTGTCGGAAACAAAATACTCCAATCTTCATGGCCATCTGGTATACGACCAAATGATTGATTAGAGATCTGTGCTCCAAATGTAATAGAATCTATAATTGTTAATCCATTATTTTGAGTAAGCACCAGAATTTCTCCATCCGCATTTAACCTAAAATTGGTATGGTTAATTCCCTGTGATTCATTATCATCACACCATAACAATAGATAACCTCCAGGCATAAGTACATCTAACGAGTCTGGAAATTGCCATTTGGTGAGTTCGGTTAAATCATCTGTTAAAAATAAGCCTGATAAATTTAGGGGTTGATTTGTTGGGTTGAATATTTCAACCCAATCATCAAATTCACCCACTTCGTCTGCATTAAAAGAATCATTTTTTGCTAATAGTTCATTTATTTTTAACTCATAGATTAATGAATCGGTTTCAGAGAAAATATAGTCATCAACATTGTAAATATAATATGAACCAATATCAGAATTTGAGCCATCACTATCAAACTCAATATTTGGGTCTCCTGCATCAATACAAGGTGAATTATTAGCTATCTCTAAGTTATACATTCCAGGATCAATAAACATAGGATCTGCGAAAAGATTACTTTCTCCCACTATTTCTTCTGTATTTGAAAGTGAAAAACTTACAACTACATTAGAAAGTTCATCTGTAAATATTGGTGATACCATACTATTTGAGAGTATTGTGTTAATAATTTCTGCTGATCCACCACCGGCACCTTCATTCTTTTCAAAACAGGAAATGGATGTATCATTATTAAAAAATGTATTATTTAGGATATATGCAAAGGAGCTATCTTTGACGGCAACCCCATGATTCCCACCAATTACTAAATTTTTGATTATATTAACAGAGGATTGTTGCCCGATTGAAATTCCCTTGTCATACGAATGATAAATAAGATTTGATAATATGTTAATTCCTTGAGAATTTTCTCCAATATCTATTCCATCAGAGTTTAGGCCTTGAAAATCATATATTCGGTTCCCCCTAATCACCCCGTTAACAACATTATCTAGATCAATAGCATCTGTATCTGGAGCATTAGAGCCAAAGAAGATACAATTTTCAATCAGTGCATTCCCGCCTTTCACATTTATGAAATCACATATATAATCACAAGAAATATAACTACTGTCAATAGAAATAGATCCACCCTCAATGTAGATTGGAAATATTACATCCTCTATTTCAATATGATTTAGTTTTATGTGTGAATTATAACTGGAGATTGATCCTCGGTGGATCAATGGTTCAATCCCAACTGAAGCACCTTCTAATTTTAAGTGAGAGATATAGGAGGAATCAGTCGCACTGTTGAAGCAAAGTGCTCCCCATCGATTTCCACCTACGGAACTGTGGGGAATTATTTGTACTGGATCTTGTGGTGTACCATTGATAATAAGCTGACCTTCGATGATTATATTACTATTTTCTGGCATACTGATTTGAACGCCTGCCCCTATTGTTAAGGAAACTCCAGGATTTACAACGAGATTTTGAAGGACAACATAAGATTGATTATTTGTTAATACTGTATTCTCTGAAATAATATTAGATAAAATAATTTCTTCAGATAATTGAAAAACTGCTGTGAATGAGCTATCCGTGTTACAATTATAAATAAAATCGTGTTCTTCAGATAATCCATCCCAACCTATAAATTGGTAACCTGGTTTAGCGTTTGCTGAAATAGACATAGAAATATTCTTGAAATAATTTTGTTCTTCTCCATTATTTAGTACTGGGACACTATTGATTAAAATATTACCTGAGCCAGGAGGTTCAACGTTTACAAGTACGTGCACTGTCTCATCTATACTGAATTCCTCCATGATTTGGTCCAGGACAATATCACACCTGTCTTCTGCAAATTGTTTTATTTCAACTAATTCATCTTCCCATTCATTCATTGATGATATACCGCCCTGGCTACCCCATTTTGAAATATGACGTGGCATCTCAGCAGCGATATTTTCACTCAAACTATCAACTATAGCTTCAATTCTTTCTGATTGGAAGGTATTATTTAAATGAGCTGCAGCTCGTTGGATAAATCTATCTTTAAATGATTCATTATTAAGTAGATAATTAAAGAGCTCATATTCAACCATTAAATCGTCGAGTAAGTTTATTGAGATGTTACTACCGTTAAAACCCCTGTCCAAATCCACAATAAGCCATTGCCATTTACCATTTTCATTTCGAGGTCGCCACCACTCTCTATTATGACCCCAGCTAGTATTACCACTATAGATAGTCATTAATAAATGGTCAATAAAACTATCTACATCCATCAATTCTCTGACTTGAGCATATACCGATGGATTATTTAAATCATTATTTATAATATAATTCATCATCGCATTATAATTATTGATAGCTCCCTCAATAACCTGAAGTTCTGTCCCATTTTGGGAATTTGTATATTCAAGGTGATCAATGTTATTTGGATCTGCATTAAAGTTTTCGAAGAAAAAGTTTGTATCAAATTTTTCACGAATATTATGTATCCCCCAATATGAACCATTTATAAAAATTGAAGAAGGTTTGTAGGACATATAACCACAGTTCATCATTTTGTAAACTAGACTTTCAGTCATGGGATCTCTTATTAATGTCTCTTCCCAATCATCACCCCCATTTCGTAATACGATTCTTGAAAAACGGGTGATATTTTTATTTTCAAATAATTGATAATTTATAAAATCTTCACCAAATCGATTTCGGGTATAGATCGTCAATGGTTTTTGGGGTTTTGTCCATATATTCTCTCCACCTAAACGCGCACCTATATTTACGTCAAACCCAAGAATATTTTCTTCATCAAAGTATTGAAGAGTTACTGGAATTTCTCTTTGTTTGTATTCATTCTCATAAATTCCTAATTCTTGATCCCATAGAGTTTTTGGTTCTGCAATTAATGATATAGTTGGTATGTAACTTTCTTCGTAAATGAAATAGGTGAAATTTGATATCTTGCCTGGAAGTTTTCCATTTTCTAACGCTCTAGCTCTAAGAACACTCGTTGAGTCAATAGATATTGGACTTGAATATTGTAAAGATTCTGATCCTGGTTTCGATCCATCAAGTGTATAATAAATTTGTTCATTATTAGAATTCGCAGAAAGTAAAACATCAATAGCACTACTATAAAAACCCGATTCTAATGAGACTTCAACCACACCACAGGATTCTGTATTATTTGTAGAATTTGTAGAATTTGGAAAACCAGGTGTCGGTTCACCATAAAATGACCAGGAGTCATATTCAGAATTTCTTCCGTATGAAACATCTGTTAGTTGGTTTTCATAAGATACCGAATCAATTAAAGTAATATCAGAATAATTAACTATATTTAATTCTAAGTTGAAACTTATATCCGAACTAGATTCGTCAACTTGATGTATTTCAACAGCAATAATATTTTGACCATTTTGTAACAAATCACCGGAAATGGACCAATCAAAAAATATATCTTCTTCACCAAACGCCACAGCATCGGTAGCTGGGGTATCGTAATTAATTATACCTGAAGGCATGTTATCTCTTACGACTTCATTGCCATTTAAATATACAATTGCTCCATCATCACGCAATAATCTTAAATTTAAGTTATGGAAATCATCAACAATGTCTACAAAAAATTCTTTTCGGAAATATGTAGTTATGTACTTGTGATCCTCATCTATGCCGAAACTAACAACCGTTGTTTCGTCACCATCCCCGTAGCCAAGTTCAGCATTCCCATTACCCCAACCACTATCATCAAAATCTATAGTAATCCATCCTAATTCTTGATCAGATCCATCGTCAAGATACTTCCACAATGCACCTGCTTCTATCAGCGTACTTGACTCCCATTGATTGGCTTTGAATATAGCTATTTGATCACCGGATTTATTTAATTTAAAGTTAGTATGATAATTTTGAGTAATAAACTCATCCCATGGCCAATATGGTCTAATATATGCTTCACCCGGAATTTCATCATAATCATCGGCCCAAATAACAATAAAACCTTCACCATCAATTATGGTACTATCTGGAATTTTCCATTTTAATGGGATCGATATGTCATCTGTTATAAAATATCCATTTAGAGTTTTAGCTGTAGTATCCCAATTATATAATTCAAGCCAATCAGAATAATCGTCAAAATCAACCATTTCAGGATAATTGGTGACATTCGAGGCTAAAAATTCATTAATTATTACTGTTTGAGAAAACTTTTTGCTATTTAATAAAATAAAGGAAATTATGATTATTTTTTTTATCATTGTGAAAAGTTGCTTTTTTCCTTCTACAGTTGTTCATTTTGTTGATTGACTCACTCATACATTAGGTAAATATCTAATGAAAACTTTTTTCTAATACCCCTCTATATAATACAATGTTTACAATTCATTTATTTTTTACATACTTTTCTAGCCATCTATCTTGCTCCCATAACATATGTAAAATACTTTCCTTTGCTCTATAACCATGGCTCTCTTTTGGTAACATAACTAAACGAGTAGTTGCTCCTAGTCCTTTGAGGGCGTTGAAATATCTCTCACTTTGCAGTGGATATGTTCCTGCGTTATTATCCTCTTCACCATGAATTAATAAAATAGGTGTTTTTACCTTATCTGCATGCATAAATGGTGACATGTTATAATATATCTCCGGTGCGTCCCAATAATTTCTTTCTTCGCTCTGAAATCCAAAAGGAGTTAGCGTTCTATTGTATGCACCACTGCGAGCAATACCAGCGGCAAAAAGTTCAGTGTGAGATAGAAGATTAGCCACCATAAAAGCACCATAGCTATGCCCTCCAATTGCAACTCTCTCCTTATCAATAAATCCTAAATTATTTGCTTTATTAATAGCTGCAATTGCATTTTCAATTAATTGATTGCGAAAATTATCATTTGGCTCATTATTACCTAACCCAATTATTGGGAAAGAAACATCATCTAAAATTGCATATCCCCTTGTGAGCCAATAAATAGGAGACCCCCAATAAGGAAATGTGAAATCATTCGCATTTTGGGTAGTTTGAGATGCACTGCTGTTATCTTTAAACTCTCTAGGATAGGCCCACATAATCATCGGAAGTTTTTCTTTTTTTATATGGTCATATTCTTTTGGTAAATAAAGTGTTGCAGATAAATCTAACCCATCAGATCTTTTATACTGAATGACTTTTTTACTCACATCCATTATACTTGAAAATGGATTAATAAAGTTTGTTAGTTTGGTTAGATCGTCAGTCATCAAATCTCTAATAAAATAGTTTGGATAATCACTTGCAGATTCTAAACGGAATAAAATCTTTTTAGTATCAATCCTAAAGTCAATTAATGTTTCTTTTTTATTTTTATAACTAGATTCATATAGTCTTACTTCTTTGAGATTTTGCAAGTTTAATTGATCTATAAATGGAAATTGACCATCATCACGAAATCCATCTCCAATTAAAAACAGTTCTTGTTTTTTTAATGCCAATACAGATTTGCCATAGGAATTCCTTTTTTTTACAAAATCTCCCGGATCATTGTATCTATCTTGATAATTCCTATCGTTGATTATTTTTGGTTCTGCATTATTATTGGATGGATTAAATAAATACGTCTTGGTATTCCTATTATTCCACCAATAATCATACCCTAATGCTATAGTATCATTACACCAATCGATTCTATAATATCTATTTATTGTTTTTAGAATGCTGATTCTGTTTTGTTTAAATGGATATTGAAGTTGAAAGATTTCATCACGATGTTTACTTTCAATTTCAGGATTTCCTTCATCTAGTGCTTCAGCATAAATCAAGGTGGAGGGTTTATCCAAACGCCAGGAAAAATTACGAGGGCCTTCTCTAACTGCCATAAAACCTTTTGGTAGATCCTCAATCAATGGAACCTCATACAATGTTCTAAGTTCTTTTCCTTTAGATGAGAAAATCACATATTTCATAGGAAATCTATAATAGGGAACCAAATATGAAAAAGGCTTTTGAATTATTGAAATCAAAATAAATTTACCATCAGGAGAAAAATTAATCTCGTTGTAGAGATTTCCATTAGCTATTAGTTTTGTTTTTGCTTTTAAAGATACTCTATAAAGTTTTGATTGCGTCAAGATTTCAAAATTCTTTTCATCAATTTTATTTTTTAATAAATCTTGGTATGTCCTGTTTTGGGCCTTTTTACCATCATTTGAAGAAATTCTAGGACCCGAAGGAATTATTTGCTCACTATTTAAAATTTCTGGTGCATCCTTTTGCTTAAACTTTGCAAGTATATGCCTACTATCTTGATACCATGCTATCACATTACCTAAACTCGCATTTAACTTTGGCCCTACTAATTTTTTAGCAACTAAATTTTTTAAATCTATATACCAGAGTTCGACTCCATCCTTTGTTGTATTTGTCATCGCTATTTTTGTTTGATCTGGAGACCATTTAATGTTTGCAAGTTTGGATATTTTGGGAAGTCCCTTAACTTGCTGTGCTTCAAAATCAGGTCGATCCATATTAACCACCATAACATTGTTATAATAATTAGTTCTACTTCGACTACTTGATTTCGGGTTCAACCTTAAACCCCCAAGTTTTATTTCAGGATCAGATAATTCATTAATTGACTTATAGTTGGCTCTGTATAAGTAGATCATAAATCTCTTGTTTTCATCAAGAAGAACTCTAGGTGGAAGAGAAACATCTACTAATTCCAAGATTTCTTTGGGAGGAGTTTGGTATCTTATGTCATCCTGTGATAAAATAAGATTTAAAAAAATAAAAATGTAAAAGACTTTTTTTCGCATGTTTCTAATCAATTATGCTGGCACAAAATATATTTATTAAACCGAAAAAAATAGACACAATTATGATCACAAAAAAACCTATCAAAAATCATCATCTATATCTTTAAGAAATCAATTTTCAATGGTAAAAGATTTCACAATTTCTCCGTTCATATTTTTCAAGCTTACCGACATATAATTTTCTTTACTATTCAAAATAATCACACCGTAATTCTCATCTATATAAGTGCCACCAACTCTTAGTGGACCATATTCCTCTTTATTTGGGAATGAAGCATTTAAACTACTAGAGGTCATTTCTGAAATTATTTTATTATTATTTGTTTTAATTTTGTAGATCCCTCCTCTGTGTCTATCACCAGATAAAATTAAAGTTTGGTCTAAATCTGAATTATCAATCATGTTTATCAATTTTTCTCTTTCGTGCGGAAAGTTATTCCATGATTCCCAACCATGACCTATTGGCAAAAACTGGATTGATGAGGCAATGATTCTATAGTCAACTGGTTGAATTATTTTTTCCCCAAGCCATTCCCATTGATTTTTCCCAAGAATTGTTAAAGAGCTGTCTTCGTTTGGGATATATCTTTCTTTCTTTGGTGCTCCGATATTATCACTTGGATTTAGACTATCTCTAAATGTTCTAGTATCAAGAAATAATATCTGTAAGGTCTTGTTACCAATTTCGTACATTAAATCAAAATAAAGTCCTTCCCTGAATCTTCTAATATCATCCATTGGAATATTCCAAAATTTTAAAAATAATTCTTTTGAACCTACTTTGTAGGGATATTCCCTACCTGCATCATTCATCCCATAGTCATGGTCATCCCAAATAGCTTCAAACGGAAAATCTAATTCCATAATCCGAAAATTTTCCTCTTG
>MDTB01076925.1_pt1 | contig 10780 bp, 4 predicted proteins | sample 811161 | NCBI WGS metagenome assembly MDTB01 (sample SAMN05326650, study PRJNA326480) | marine metagenome | isolation source: seawater | place: Mediterranean Sea | collected 2009 | reverse complement strand
TTCCCCAACTATTCCTTATTAAAAATCCTTTACTGTTATAACCTACCACAGTCATTGCATGACCACCGCTATATGCATCATTATCTCTTTGTTTCCACATTCTTCCAGTATAATTATAAACAGGTACAGCTATTAAGCATGGTCCATAATTATATAGAGCATTTTTTAGACCATCAATAGTATAAATACGAGCATACTTTTTAATTTTATATTTACTAGCCTCTTGATATATTTTTGAATCAATATTTTTTGGATCTTCAATTGTACCATATGGATAACTAGTTTCAGAACAACATCCCAATTTACTTAAAATTTTCATAACATCTCTTGGGTACATTCCTTCTGAATCTTGATTTTCTCTATTATTATAAATAAATTGAGGCGACATGTATTCATAAAATCCAATATCCATAAGTTCTTGCCATTCTTTTATACATGCTGCTGTATGAGCAGCACATGATCCCTGTGAACCTTGATTTCTAACTTTTGGTAATTTTTCTGTTAAATCTAATACAAGAGGAAAGTTTTTATTAGATAATTTATCTATTGTAAAATCTCTTTCATCAATTGGTGATTTTAGTGTTGTAATCATAATATTCATTATAAAATAACTAAATATATAAAAATTAATAATGATTGATATAGTTATACCAATAATTATTTTAAATATTTATCATAAATAGACCATTTACCGTATATAATATATTTATTTTTATAATTGTCATGAATATTTTTTTTTTGATCATTATTATCTATTTCATATAATCTACGGTCATCTATTATTTCTTCTATATTCCAATTATAACAAATAGAAATATTAATATTCTTTTTAAATAAATTAATAAAAAAATCTTCATGTTCTCCTAATTTTAATTTGTCATTCCATTTGTTTTTTTTTAAAATATTTGTTCTTGCAATAAAAGAATTTAGTAAAATATTTGTTTTATATAAATTTTCAATAAAATTATTTTCTATTTTTTGTGAGTTTTGTTTTATATAAATCTTATTATTTTCTATTTTACATATGTCTGCACTATATGCTACAGAATGTTTATTATAAAGTATTTCTCTTTTTTTTATAATATTACCTACCATATCATAATTTTTAAATGAATCAAGAAATATTATTGATTTATATAAATACTTTGTATCAACTATATAATTATCATCATCTAATAACATTGTATATTTAGTTTTTACATGAGATATTCCTATATTTCTTCCATATGAAATACCAGAATTATATTTTAAAAAAATATAATCAATATTATATTTATCATAAATTTTTTTATTTTTTTTTTTTATTTCATCAGCACTGTCATCTATTACAATAACTTTAACATTAAACAATAATTTCCTAATACTAAGAATACAATTTTTTATACATTCACTTCTATTAAATGTTTTAATAACAAAAGTTAAATTATTTATGCAATTTGATAAATTAATTAAATGATAAAATACAGATTTTTTATCATAAAATAGATTATAAACAGGATTTTTTAAATTATTTTGTCTATAAATATCCCAAGTTATAACATAAAAACAATTATTATAAAAAATAGATTCTGCTTTATTGTATGATTTTTTTTCATTTAATAAATACCATTTATCAGTTTTAATACCTGGATTATCTTTCCATGTAATAAAATTACATCCTTTTGATGTTATATCGGCATTATTTAGAAAAATTCTATCTTTATATTTGTTATATAATAATCTTATCGTATATGGTCCTAAATCATTCCACTTTATTTTACGCCCTTGTTGTTTTTTTTTATCTATCATATCATATATTTGTTTTACACAAAACTTGCTACATGTACTATTTTTTTTCATTACAATTGAGGAACAACCAATTCCTCCAGGCTTATAATGATTTTCATAATTTGTTTTATTAAAACAATATTCAACGTCTAATATTGCTTCATAATTATTTTGTAATAGTTTTTTATATAATATATTTAAATCTTTTATTATTATTATATCCATATCCAACCAAATACCACCATACAAATCTAAATAAATATATCTGACAATATCACTTTTGAAATTTGCATCTAAATTATAAAAAATATTAGGAATATCAATATGATCTTTAATATTATTATCATTTATAAAAATTATTTCAAAATTATATATTTGACTCATTCTAAAATTATGATTATATATTTCTTTTAAAATATTAGGTAATTTATTTATTCCTTTATCCCAATATATGAAAATTTTCAAATTAGTATTATTATCCATATATACTTTTATAATATATAATTTACAAATATATAGTTAATATATATCTACCAAAATTATATTTTACTTTAAAATAAAATATAATTTATTTTAAATTTAAATATTCATCTAAATCTAAAAAGTAATCATAATCTATATCTGTGTTAATTAAATCTTCATCTCCTTTATGATCACATTCATGATCAATTTTATCTAAAATATCTCTTTCTATTTTTGTGAATGATTCACATTTAAGGTGAATAAAATCAGGTGGTCCCAAATAATAATACATTAATTTATATAAATTTTTTTCATCAAAATTATATAAATTAATAATATCATTTATTTTAAATATATGTTTTGAAAAAATATTAATTATTTTATAAACTGGTTCATATAAATCATCATCATATTCTTTCTTTTTTGTAATAATTTTACCATCGCAAAATTTAATAAATGAACCATGGCAACTATAATTTAATCTTTCAATATATCTATTAAAATAATTGAATACCGCATACATTTTCATATCTGGAAAATATTCTATTATATCATTTTTATTTCTGCCCATAAAACATAGATGATAATATTTAAATTTTATTTTATTTTTTTTCGTAAAATTATAAAATGATTTACCAGTACCAAGTAAATCAACTACTACAGAATCTTTTACTTTTTTACGAATATAATCAATATATTTTTTACTAGAATTTTTCATTGCATTTCTACTTATATAAATATAATCGTATTTATAATTAGGAAAAATAGCTCTGTAAATATGTAACAAAAAATAACCATCTCGTGACATAAATACAATTTTTGTATTTTTTAAATCATATAGTAATTTTAAACTAAATATTTTTAAAAACAATATAGGTAAATAATGATTACTATAAAAATTCCATAAAATCCATTTATCTGAATTAATTAAATAAGGATTTGACATTCTTATTGAACGCATAATATATCCTAAAAACTTATAATTATTATCAATCATAAAATTTTCATACTCATTTGGCATTTTATTAAAATAATTTGTTTTTATATTTAATTTTTTATAAATAGGATTATTAATATCAGACCATTCATTATCTCCAATATGTGATATTACATTAAAATTTATTTTTTCCCAAATGTCACCATTTAATTTACCAGCATTAGTTACAAAAATATTTGAACTATGTATCCATATTTTTTTTATATAAATCATATTAGTAAATCTATTTTTATCATAAAAAAAATCAGAAACTATAATAGATTTTTCATTTAATTTATTTACATTTTCGTGAATTAAAAATAATAAATCTAATTCTAATAAATATTCATAATTAATTAGTTCATCAATTGTTAATTTCGTTTCTATGTTTTCATATAAATGTTTATAAACATCTTCAATAAAAAAACAATTATTAGTATTTTGACATATAATTTTTTCTGAATTAATTCTATTTTCAGCGAAATTCGTGATATTTAGTCTTTTTTCAATTAAATTAAATATTTCATAATTAGAAAAACATATCCTTCCACAAAGTGTATCAAAAAAATCAAAAGAATTAACATTTTTAAGATTCGTATTAAATTTAGATAAAATATTATTATTTGAATTTTGATGTGCATGTTGACCTATATGTGAATATTCATTATCATATATATTATTTCCAATAAACTTTATATTTATATTATATTTATTAATTAAATATTTAAAACTTAATTGATCCTGATATGTTTTTTTTATATTTTCATTCCACCAATTATCAAAAAATAAAATAGATTTCGGATTTTTATTATCTCTGATAATAAAACCACATTCCATATATTGATTATTATCTAAATAACCTAAATTATAATAATTTAATAATTGATTAATTAAATCTTGTGAATCATAACGTACTTTTAGATAATTAAAATCATTCATAAAATTTTTACAATACAATGTATCTTGAGTAATAGTGTTCCATCTACTATGGTGATGAGCGGCTATTTGAGTATCATTATTAATAAATAATTCATAAATTTTAAATTTTAATAAAATAGAATTAATTATTTTTGTTCTACCGTCTATCCATATTGTATATTCAAAATTTTTAATTTCTGGTAAAATATGATGTTTAATTTTAAAGTATTTCGCAATCATCATGTCATTTGTAGATTTTAAATATCTTTTATCATTTTTATACAATCCAGAAAAAATACTATTAAAAAAACTTTTATTAAATGTAATACATTTAAAATTTTTATTTTTAAAATTAATATAAGTATCAGAATACAAATAACATTTTAAATTATTTGTATCAAAAACATTAAATTTGTCATAATTATTAGTAATAGAACTAACTATACATATTTTACTATTAAATTCATGATCAATATTACACAAATCTTTAAATTTAGCACTAAATATTTTAAAATCAATATCATTTATCATATTATTTTCTATTATAAAACTATTTTCAGGAATTAAAAAATTTTGTTCAAAATTTTCTTTTACAGAATTACTTATAAAAACATAAATATCTATATAATTATTATTTTTAAAAATAGATTCTTTTTCTATATCATTCAATACATCACATTGATCATGAACAATATAAATATATTTTTGACATTTTTTTTTTGGAGGAATTTCTTTAAACACATTTTGCCATAAAATTATATCATGATGAATATTATTTTTTATTAATTCATTAAATTCGATTACTTCACAATTTAATTCATTTTTTAAAATATTACTATCTTTTAAAATTCCATCGTTATATTTATCTAAAACAATTAGTATTTTTTTTTTTTCAATTATATCTGGGTTTTGTTTAATTTCATATTTTTGTATACTTAATGAAACAAATAAATCATCTATTCCCAATAAATTTTTACTAAAATCATATGCTTTTTCTATATTTGACTTTACTTTTAAACAACTATCATATGACAATGTATATGCTAGATTACTATAATATTTTATTTCTTCATCAAAAAATATTGTTTGTAAATAATCTTTATTATAAGAATAATCTTTATTTTTACATTGTTCTTTTAACCATTCTACTGTTTTTTTAATATTTGTTTTTTGGGGAAATAATCCATAATAATCTTTATGTATAAATTCTTTATTTTTAATAAAGTTATCAATATTATTATTAAATTTATTTTCATAAATTTTATTTTCATTATTAATTATAGATGAATCTATTTTCACTAAGTATTCAAAATCATATTTATCTAATAATGATTCAATCATATGATATATTTTTACAGATTGACTATTAAATTCTTTTTTACATCTTACCTCTAAAATTTTTCTATTTTTATAATCATAATATATTTTATATTCTGATTCTAAATTTGGATTGGAATATATAAAAAAACATTCAAAATCTTTATTATTTAATATATAATTATACCAACTTGTATTAATTATTATATCATTCGCATTATTATTTAAATCAGAATTAATTGTAATAATATATTTCATTATTATATTTTATAATCCTATTTTTTTTCATTTTAAGACTGTAAAATATAATTTTTAAATTATATTTTATTTTAAAATAAAATATAATTTATATATCATAATTTTTTATTAATTTTTTTACTAAACTACCTGACGTTTTAAACAAATAAACATTTTTACTTTCTTTCTTTTTATACACAGGAAAATATTTACCATTTGTTTTATAGAATATTACTGTTGGTTTTGATTTTACTATTTTATCTTTTTTTCCATAGCCAGAAATATAAAATTGGTCTTCATCATTATTTTCTAATATTATTGTATTCATTCCTTTTATATTATTTTGTTCAGTTGAATATGAAATATTTTTATTTACTCTTTTAATAGATGTACTATTGACATTTGAATCAGGAACTATGTGTATACTTAATTTACTAAAAAAATTATTAATATCAGTATCATTTTTATTATTTGTTAATGATTTGTATAAAGAGGTATAATAAGAATATTTATCATTATTGTCATATATATCACAAGTCATTTTTTTCCCTAAATATTTACTAATATTATGTATACTACTACCACCAACTTTAGTTGTACTATTCCTTTTTCTAAAAACATAATATCTATTCAATTTTGTTAATTCAAAACCACTCTTATTCTCTTCATTTTCCATATCATAGTATTGTTGTGTTTCTTTTAAAAATTTCCTTGTTGATTTATTATCTTCATAATCAATAACTTTACTGAAATATTCTTTATGAATATTAAATAAACTATCGAAAGTATCTGTATCGATCAATTCTAAATTACATTTTTTATTTAATTCTTCAATAAAGAATTTTTTACTAACTAAATATTCTGTAGCATAATTTCCTTCTTGCATAAAACTAGATATATAAACATCTATAGATTTTCCTAATCCTATATTTTTATCTACTTTATCATATTTTTTTATAATTTCAAAATATTTATTTTTATTCCCCTTATTATCTGTATAAAAAGAATTAATATTATTACTATCTTTAAAATTATTATTTATTAAATCACCATCAAAACAAGTAAAAACAATTACTCCATTATCTTTCAAACAATTATTTATATTCGTACAAAAATTATTCCAAGATAATTCATTACCTAACATATAATGAACAACAAATTGACAATTTATTCTATCAAATTTTTTTATCCCTTTATTTGGAAATACTTTTTCTAATAATTTTTTGTTGGAATTACTCATATTATTAAATTTTTTTAATTGAGAATTGTAATTTAATGGTACTGTTGCATCTGCTTGAATAAATGTCATCTTTGGAAAATTGGTTAAATTTCTTTTACCACTTAATTGTTTATATCTACTTACTGCTCCATCTGTGCTTGATGTTAAACCATAACTATCTGGATCTATTCCTACCAATGATCCCACTTTTGCTCTGTAGAATTTCATAATATCTCCACCTACACCAACACCTATATCTAATACATCAAAACTCTCATCATAATGGCTTTTTATATAAGTTTGAATTAATGAATCTTTAACAAAATTATGAAACCGTCTTTGCGGTTTTCCTATATTAGTTTTTGTTTGATAGTAAACAGCACTTTTACTTTCTGTCAAAATTATATTATGATCAATTTTTTTCCTTAAACTATTTATATTTTTTTCAAAATTAGATTTATCAGATAATTTTCTTATATTTGATATTGTAAAAGGATTTTTTATACTTCTCCAAACACTGATTGCTGTAGTTTCATAATTACCATATTTTCTACCAAATCTTTTAACGGATTCTGTTTTATCATAACGTGTCCTCATAGGAATCCATCTACACCTATTATTACTTATATTTGAATTTGTATCATAGTAAAATTCAACAACTGTTTCATCTTTCAAAATTGAGCCCTCTATATCTTTTAATTTCCCTTTATTATCATAAAAAAGATAAGCAATATGTAACTTTTCTTTATCAAGGAAAAATGTTGGTATTTCACGATCATTAAATCTTTTACCAACATGTAAGTGGCATATTGCATATGGTTTATCTTTTAATTCATCTTCATTTGAGTTATCATAAACTTTCAAAATATTATTATCCTTATCCTTTTTAAATTTAATATAAAAATCTATAGAATTCTGTGTTGGTGGTTTAAATTTATACTCAATAAATTTTGAATCTCTTTGAGTAAAAGAATATTTCTGATTGATCGGATGATATATTAAACCATCTATTTGATAAGGCATGTCTATATTATTATCTAATGTACAAGAATCATATAATAAAGATGAACCTTTAAATATCTCACTGTCATGTCCTCCTATTATTGGCATAAAAAATTTTCTTCTTACTAATAGTTTATCTTTTTCTATAGATATATCGCTATTTAAATTATTGAAATAATTTATTAATTCTTTTTTATAAAATTTATTAATTTGGTTTTCATCATAATTACCTTTAAAATATTTAAATTTATTGCCCTTTTGTTTACCTAAAATAAAACAGTTTTCTATCACTTCTTCAGAATGTTTTAATCTTTCAAAAAATGATTCTTCTTCTATTATAGGTTGATTTGATTTATATAAGCAATCAAAAACCATAAATGTATATCTATCATATTTTTTTAAATACATATATTCACCATCTAAAATTGTATTATTATACTTATTTAATTTTTTTGATAATTCTATTCCTGTATAAGTAATATTTAAATTCGTTGATATTAAATATACTCTATTATCAAATATTGAAAGAAAACACCTTAACCCATCTGCTTTGTCTGTAACAGTATAATTATTTGGTAAAATATCTATTACATGCTGAATTTCTAATGATCGTGGATTTCTACCCATAAATTTACTATTTTCAAGATTAAGACTAAATAAATTATTATATAAATTTAAAATATTATTTGATTCTGTTTTTTTTATTAAATACTTACTTTTTTCTAATATAAAAATTGTATTAAATAATTCTTTATAAAAATATTCTAAATATTTATTATCTGAACTTTTACCATATTTATTTAATTCTAACTCTAATTCATGATTTTCTACTGATTTATCTATTTCATTAATTTTTTTACTCATCTTTACTTTTGTTAAATCTAATCTCAATTCAACATCTTTATTACTAAATAAAATTAATGATACTCTCTGTTTATATCTAAATAATATATTATTATTATTAGAATAATCTAATTTTTTTAATTTTTCTATTTCATTACTTGTTACTTTTAATTCTTTAAATTTTCTTAATCTTAAATCCAATTCTTTAAAATCAATAACATTTTTTAAATCTCTTTCTTTTTTATGCATAGTAAATCCTTTTTCTTTTGATAAATATTTTTCTAATAATACTTTAAAAATAGTATAATTATTCCTTTGATATAAATGACTACCTCTTAATTCATTATTTATTTTATTGGTATCATTTATTGTAATTCTATATACATTATTGTTATCTGTATATGATATATCTAAATTATTGGAAACACTAATTTTTTTTTTGTCCACCCATTTCATATAATTTATTATATCAACAAAATTTTCTAAACTTATTCTCTTTAATGAATTTCTGTTATTATAAAAAGATACCTCGAACTCGTCATTTTTATCCATACTATTGTACATTTTTTTTATATTATCTAACTCTTTCTTATCAATAAAATCATTTTTATTTAAATTATTATTTGTAAGAAATTTAAACATTATAAACTTATATATACATTAAATAGATATTATCTTAAATATTTTTATTATTTTAATTTTTTTTTATAAAATTAAATTTCAATTTTTTATAATTTAATTTTATATTAATATTATCTTAATCCTTCTGATATCATTGCCCATTTATTATACATCTTTATTGGAGTACCGACACATGATCCTATAACTGGTATCATATTTATGTAAGATAAACATGCATCCATCATATCACCTTTATATAAAGCTATGCACATTGATGCTAAATCTAAAGGAATACCAACACCTGGTACCATTCCACAAATATCTAAAACTAATTGTACCCAATCTATAGTGGTCATTGGAGGAACAGCTTGTGCTGCCTGTGCCACAGCTACCTGTGCCACAGCTGGGCCTACACCACTTGCCATATTTGCTCTTTGTTTTGCTTCTTTCATTAATCTTTCTCTTTTCTGGCCCTTAAGCGTATCTATATTTTGTTTAAGATGGTGTGATTGTATAAGTTTATTTACATCTGCCATAGTTGAATCAGTACTTTGTAAAGTATCATGTGCTTTTAATGTAGAATTTAGTTCATGATTAAATGTTGCTGTTAATCCACCGGTTGGTTGCATCATTTGATTTGCCATTTGACCTGTTTGCATCACTTGATTTCCAAACTGTTGTCCTGTTTGCATCACTTGATTTCCCATCTGTTGCCCTTGTTGCATCACTTGTTGTCCCTGTTGCATCACTTGTTGTCCCTGTTGCATCACTTGTTGTCCCTGTTGCATAGCCATATTTGCTTTATCCATAGTATTCGCTGCTTTATCAGCAGCATTTGATAATTTATTTACAGTACTAATTGCTTTAAAAAGTTTAGCACCACCATTTAAAAGAATTTCCCTTTTTAGTTTATTTTTATCTATATCATATATATCTTCTGTTTTTTTATTATTTAAAACATTATAAATGGTTTTATTTAATTTTTTATTAAATATATAAAGATTTTTTGATAATTTAATTAAATCATTATCTGATATATTTTTATATTCAGTATCTTTTAATACCTTTTTCAATAATTTAATATTATACATTTTATTATTATAATTATTTTTTGATTTTAAATTACTATTTCTTAAAAATTTATAAGCAAAATCATTTTTCTTATTAATATATTTATTTTTATATTTAATATAATTTAAATAATGTTTATCCATATATATTTACTACATATATTATTTTAAAAAATTGATTTTTTTTTTTATTAAAATGAAAATTATATTATATTATAAATATCATTTTAATAAAAATATGACTTCATTAGTAAATATAAAATTAGGAGATAAAAAATGTATAGATTGTAATATTTTTTTTGGATATAATACTGATAATAGATGTAGTTTATGTCATATATTTAATAA
>MDTB01061235.1_pt1 | contig 10780 bp, 11 predicted proteins | sample 811161 | NCBI WGS metagenome assembly MDTB01 (sample SAMN05326650, study PRJNA326480) | marine metagenome | isolation source: seawater | place: Mediterranean Sea | collected 2009 | reverse complement strand
CCGTAGACAAACCCAACAAAGAAGCCAGGTTTATGGATAGAGAGCCACATCCAGATGGCTGTGCTTATCAATCCAAGCCACCAAAAATTGAAGGGTGCAAACGCGAGTGTCCCGAGGATCCCGGCACCAAGTGCGGTAAGATATTTAGTTGGAGGCGTGGGGTCCATGCGGCCGGACTTCGAGTAGGCGGATGCGTCGACTGTCTGCATTTAAAATAACGAAATCGAGATCTCCGAGTGTGGTTGTCTCTCCCCGTGCGGGTAGGTGACCAAATGCGTGTGTGACAAGGCCACCAATCGTATCGAATTCATCATCTAAGAAGTCGGTGCCAAATTCTTCGTTGAAGTCATCGATCTCTGTCATGGCCTTAACCAAGCTAGCGCCATTAGCTTGATGGCGGATGTTAAGATCTTCCTCATGATCGTGCTCGTCTTCGATCTCGCCGACGATCTGCTCAAGAACATCTTCGATCGTCACGAGGCCTGAGATGTCCCCGTATTCATCGATGACGACTGCCATATGCGCACGGTTATCACGAAACTCTTTTAGCAGTTGATCGAGGCGTTTACTTTCGGGAACCCGTCGGACTGGACGCGCTACCTCCTTGATCTCAAATCGCTCAAGATCCTGGCTGATTAGAAATGAGAGAAGATCCTTTGCAAGAAGGATTCCTATAACTTCATTTGGCTGTTCACCAATGACCGGGAAACGTGAGTGTGCAGATTCGATGATCCGTGGCAAAAATCCTTCGGGGCGCTCGTCTGATCGGATAGCAATCATTTGGGTTCGAGGAATCATAACCTCGCGGACCTGCATGTCGCTGACGGCTAGGGCGCCTTCAAGGATCGCTAGGGTCTCATGATTAAATAGACCGCGTTCTTTTGCGTCACGCAGTTCATCAATCAACTCGGGTTTATTTTCAGCCTCACCAGAGATGACGCTGGCCAAACGATTGAACCAGGATCGCGAATCCTGGTTCTCGGTACTTCGTCCGTCGTTCATGTGTCGTTCTATTCCTGACCCAGATATGGGTTAGGATAGCCGAGATTGGAGAGAATGCCGATTTCTTTAGATTCCATTTCGCCAGCATCGTAATCATTCTGATGATCGTAGCCCATCAGATGCAAACATCCATGGATCACCATGTGTGCGAAATGTTGGTCAAGACGTTTGGATTGCCCGGCTGCCTCCTTTTGTACCACGGTGAGGCATATTGCAATATCGCCCAATATTTTTGGGCCTTCGGGAAGCTGAATGTCGGCTGGAAATGAAAGAACATTGGTCGGATAGTTTCTGCCACGAAATGTTTTATTCAGTTCCTGACTTTCTCCCGCATTTACGACTCGAATCGCGAGCTCCACTGCGTCGTTTGTTTCAGAAGTCAGCGCTATATTGGCCCAGTTAATAACCCGGTCTTCTGCGAATGGACAATTTCCAGTCGCATCTTCGAACTCAATGTTCATCTTGTGCCTTGTCATACGCGTCGACGATGCGCCCCACTAACGGATGTCGAATAACATCCTTGTAGTTAAAATGGGTCATTGATATGCCTCGCACAGATGCGAGAACACGGCACGCATGTGTGAGACCTGAATCCGATTTTCGTGGTAGGTCAATCTGGCTTGGATCGCCAGTAATCACTGCGGTTGAACCAAAGCCGAGGCGTGTCAGAAACATCTTCATCTGTTCACGTGTAGTGTTTTGACTCTCATCCAAGATAATAAAACTGTGGTTGAGTGTTCGTCCGCACATATAAGCAAGCGGCGCAATCTCAATGACCTGTCGTTCAAGTAATTTGGTAACCTTGTCAAAGCCAAGCATTTCGTACAGTGCATCGTATAAGGGGCGCAAGTATGGATCAATTTTTTGCGCAAGATCTCCAGGTAAGAAGCCAAGTCGTTCGCCAGCTTCGACGGCAGGTCGAACTAAGACTATGCGTTCAACTTGATCACGTCTGAGTGCGTCAACCGCGCAGGCTACAGCAAGCCATGTTTTACCCGTGCCTGCTGGACCGATACCAAAGTTCATATCATTAGAACGGACGGCATCGATGTAGCCGATTTGATTTTTTCCACGCGGTTTAATTTTTATTTTTGGGGTATCAATGACAATCGTGTCCTGCGCATTGTCTTGATATGTTGAGGCCTCTTGTAGGTGCAGGTGCACCATGTCGTCCGACAGCTCAGCATCACGGGTTTCTCGGTACAATTGATCTAGAAGACGAGCGCATGCTTCAGTAGCGTCACCCTCACCTTCGATCTCGAACTGATTGCCACGGTTGCGAATTGTGACCGGGAGTCGTGATTCGATTAGTCTCAGGTGGGTGTCTTGGCGACCACACAATGATGCGAGACGACGGACATCGTTGGGTTCGAGTATGAATTGGCGTACGTCCACTACCAAGGGTCCTTCGAAGTTAGCTGGCCTCGCAATGAATTGGGGTACGCATCAGTGATTTTACATTCGACGAACCGTCCAATGAGGTTACCGCGATCTGAGTGGAAGTTCACGATGCGGTTATTTTCTGTGCGACCGCATAGCTCGTCAGGATCTTTTTTTGAGGGGCCTGTGACCAATACGGACTGTGAAGTACCGACCATATTTCGGCTTATCTTCTGTGCATTTTGAAAAATTCGGTCTTGCAGTGCGGCCAAGCGCGCTTTCTTCGTTGCGTGGTCTGTTACATCATTGAGGTCGGATGCGGGAGTTCCAGGACGCGACGAATAAATGAAGCTAAAACTGACATCGAAACCAATCGATTTGATCAACTCCATAGTTTTCTCAAAGTCTTTTTCGGTCTCGCCAGGGAATCCGATAATGAAATCTGAGGATAAACTGATGCCAGGGCGGGCCTCTTGAACCTTTCGGATTTTAGCCTTGTACTCGAGTGTGGTATGTCCGCGTTTCATCGCGGCGAGGATCCGATCCGATCCAGATTGCACTGGTAGGTGCAGGTGGCTGACCAGTTTTGGTATGTCTCGAAAACATTCAATTAACGCGTCTGAGAACTCGACAGGATGACTGGTTGTGAAGCGAATCCTCTCAATCTCTGGAATCTCTGCAATGATGTGGATCAGATCCGCGAGATCTGCCGTGTCTTCAATATCAGTTTCACCCCGGTATGCGTTTACATTCTGGCCCAGGAGATGTATTTCTCGCGCACCCTGCTCTACGTTAGCGAGCACCTCCTGTAGCACGTTATTGAGTGGTCGGCTTATTTCCTCGCCCCGCGTGTAGGGAACGACACAAAATGTACAGTATTTGCTGCATCCTTCCATGATGCTGACATACGCACTTGGGCCGTCGAGTCGTGGCTCAGGAAGACGGTCGAACTTTTCAATTTCAGGGAAGCTGATATCGACCTGTGCCTCTCCACCGCTCCGACGTGCTTCAAGCATATCAGGAAGCCGGTGTAACGTTTGTGGGCCGAAGACTAGGTCGACAAATGGAGCGCGCTGGCGGATGGCCTCACCTTCTTGCGACGCTACGCAGCCACCGACCCCAATGATCAAATTTGGGTTTGATTCTTTGAGGGCTTTGTAACGACCCAATTCTGAGAATACTTTTTCTTGTGCTTTCTCTCGGATTGAGCAGGTGTTGATAAGAATGACTTCTGCATCATCCGGCACGTCAGTTGCGGTCAGCGCGTGACTATCTTTCAGCAAGTCAGCCATGCGGTCCGAATCATATTCGTTCATCTGACAACCATGGGTCTTGATGAAGAGTTTTGCTGTCATCTGATCTCCTCTACTGTGGGCGCGCGAGTATAGTCCGAAGTACTTGGAATTGCACGAGTGTTCTTGACGGCACAGATAAATATCGACAGACTACGCGACCCGAAACTGAGGATCGTGATGCCTAAAACCCTTCACCCAATTTTCCGTGTTCAATTTGTCAGTCAGGACAAAGTGTTTGAGGTATTTGCGAAGCAAATTTACTCCAGTGACCTGTATGGATTCATCGAAGTTGAAGAGTTCGTATTTGGCGAGCGCAGTGGGCTTCTGGTTGACCCATCGGAGGAGAAGCTCAAGGCCGAATTTCAAGGTGTAAAACGAAGCTATATTCCTATGCATGCGGTGATTCGAATTGATGAGGTAGAAGATTCTGGACCTGCTCGCATTCGTGATAATAAGGCAGACAATGTCACTCCGCTTTCAATGGTACCACCACCTAGAGTCCCGCGAGACGCGGATTAATCTGAATATCGTCCAAGAGAATTCGGGCAGACTCCATTAAGCCTGCATCATCTTGAGGGTCCGCATCATTTGTATCTCTTTCTAACTCACCGATGCTTTGGATTTCTGGTAATCCGAGCTCGGTGCGTCTCATATTTTCGATATCGAGCACGGCCTGGTTATTGTCTTCCCGCTCTTGGATACGCGTCTGAAGATGCAATGAAGTCCCTGTTTTACTTCGTAAATCAAGTGTACGCTCGGTCCGCTTCAGTAGTGCTTTAAAATTGGGATCAGCCGCGATACGAGCCTGATGTCGATCGATCAGTTGGGCCACGCGTGTTCGCGGTGTGTCGAGCGGGCGGTACCTCAGGGAGCGGATTTGGTCCCACGGTAAAGCAGTGTCGAGTGCGCTCTCACCTATTTCTTTTGGGTCGAAGGCAGACGGGAACTGTATATCCGGGATTACCCCCTGATGCTGGGTTGACTGACCAGAGATTCGATAAAATTTCGCGATCGTCAGTTTGAGTTGGCCTTCGTTGACAGGGAGAAGCGCTTGGACAGTTCCTTTGCCGAAAGTTTGTGAACCAATTACAAGCCCCCTTCCGTAGTCCTGGACTGCGCCTGCGAAAATTTCGCTTGCTGATGCGCTCAGGCGGTTGACTAGTACAGCCATCGGGCCTTTCCAAGATATATCCGGGTCGCGATCGCCGCGAACGTCTGTGCGGCCACCAGCACTTTGGATTTGAACGACCGGGCCACGAGGAATGAACAGGCCAAAGAGCTCATACGCCTCTTGCAATGATCCGCCGCCATTATTTCTCAAGTCCACAATGATGCCTTGAACTTGTTGCCTGTGAAATTCATCGAGCAGCTTTTTAACGTCACGGGTTGTACTTCGGTAGTTAGGATCACCTGCTTGCTTTGCCGTGAAATCCGAATAAAAAGTAGGGATCGTTATGATCCCGACTTTTTTTCCATCAGTACCGGCTTCAATGATGTGACTCTTTGCTGACTGTTCTTCTAGTTGGACTCGATCACGAATGAGCACAATTTCTCGATGTGGGGCATCATCACTAGCTTGCACCTCGAGCCGCACTTGAGATCCCTTCGGTCCTCGAATCTTCTGGACAACCTCGTCGAGGCGCCATCCAATGACGTCCTCGAACGGCTCATAGCCTTGTGCGATGCTCAGAATTCTATCGGCAGGTTTGAGTCGACCATCCATTTCAGCGGGCCCGCCCGGAATCAGGCTGACAATTTTTGTGTATTCGTCTTCAGACTGAAGCACCGCACCGATCCCTTGTAATGAAAGGGACATATTTATATTAAATGTCTCGCTGTCCGCCGGAGGCAGATAGGACGTATGCGGGTCGTAAGCACCGGCGTATGCATTAATTACGCCTGCAAAAATGTCATCGGGACGCGTCTGTTCGATCCGGTTCTTTTGACTGTTATAGCGCCGAATTAGGGCTTTGTAGGTTTGATCTTCTGTCCTGTTGGCGAGTAATAAGCCGATAGCCTGGTTTTCTAATTGCTTGCGCCATATATCCTTCAAAGACAAGAGATTGAGGGCCCAAGGAGTTTCTTCATTACGCACGCTGAGCTCTTCTTGATCAGTTAAATCAATTGAGCCAGTGCCCTGTCCTAGGATATTGAGCCAGTAGTCGAGACGCTCTTCAGATCGGGTCAGTGAGAGCCCGTAAAGCTGATACACCATATCGAGATGTCCTCGCTCGATTTGGTCCGGCAATTGGTCAATTTCTGCTTGGCGAATATCTTCTCGCGTGAGCAGGGAACGTGATGGATCAATCGCCTTGAGAATTAGTTGACCTACCATGGGCTTACGCTTACTAAACAGCGTGTCTGAATCAAGATGTCTGCGTTCAAGTTCCCGGGTAATTACTTGGGCGAGAGTGCTATCTTCTTTTGTTGGTTCGATCGACAGTGCGTTGGTACTTCCCGTCCACACGAATACTGTGGTTACCAATAACACCTCGGTCATGAATTTTCGCAATAAACTTCTTTTCGGCACCTTGCGTCTGACCCTATTTAACCCTAGTTAACCTGTTATGCTTCCACACACCTTAGAAAGCAACCCCCGTAGAGGCAACCTGGATTTACATATGGTGTCATCTTTTATCGACCGATTAACTGATTTCCTTGATCGATCCCCTACGCCATGGCATGCGGTTGCTAACGTTTCCGAGCTCCTGGAGCACGAAGGTTTTGTGAGACTCGATGAGCGCTCTGTTTGGACACTTGAGTCAGGGGCAGGGTACTTTGCCGTGCGATCCGACGGAGCGCTCGTAGCGTGGCGACAGCCGACCGACGTCGTGGGCTGGACAATTCTTGGTGCGCACACCGACAGTCCAAACCTCCGCGTGCGTCCTGAGCCCGTAATAAAAAAGCAGGGCTATTTTCAACTGGGACTCGAGGTTTATGGTGGGGTTCTGCTATCAACCTGGTTCGATAGAGATCTATCGCTTGCCGGTCGTGTTGCAATCGCGAATGAGGGATCGGTGCTATCTGAGTTAGTTGATTTTAAGCGCGCGGTAGGGGTGATCCCGAGCCTTGCGATTCATCTGGACCGGGATGCGAATAATGGGCGCAAGATCAACCCGCACGACGAGCTACCTATGATCTTGTCCCGTGCGGAAAAAGATGCAGAACTGAATTTCAGGGAGATCTTAGCGCGAGAGCTTGACCGATCTCCTGAGGAAATTTCTGCATTCGATATCTGTGCCTATCCTATTGAAGGCGCCCGGTTAGTCGGTCTTGAGGAAGAGTTCTTAGTAAGTGCGCGTCTCGATAATCTGCTGAGCTGTTTTATCATCGCTGAGGCGTTGATCCGGAATAGCGGAACAGATAGTACGATGATAGTTTTGAATGACCACGAGGAGATCGGTAGCGTCTCGACGAGTGGCGCCGATGGCCCCTTTTTGGAGTCAATTTTGCGTCGAGCAACGATCGATGCAGATTTCGAACGTGTCCGTGTAAATAGCCTCATGATCTCGATTGACAACGCCCACGGTACTCACCCGAACTATGCATCAAAGCATGACGAGGGTCATCGACCACTCCTTAACGAAGGCCCCGTTGTGAAGGTCAATGCCAACCACCGCTACGCGACTACCGCGATTACGCAAGGCATCATCGAGCAGGCGGCTGAGCGGGCCGACATTCCGTTACAATATTTCTCAAGCAGGGCTGATCTTGGTTGCGGAAGCACGATCGGACCGTTGACAGCCGGACGCCTGGGTATCGATACAATTGACGTAGGATGTGCTCAATTTGCGATGCACTCGGCACGGGAAACCTGTGGAACTAAGGACCCTGAACTGATGCTAGAGCTTCTTACACAATTAACACAGCGAGACCCGATGTAATGCCATCGATGCTACCCGATCACCCTAAGGTCCCAAGCCCGAAGCTTGGAGTGCTCTTGATTAATCTCGGAACGCCAGACGCTCTCGACTATTGGTCGATGCGTCGATACTTGGGTGAGTTTCTGAGCGACAAAAGGGTCGTCGAATTGCCGCAAATCCTGTGGCAATTGATTCTACAGGGACCAATCTTGACGTTTCGTCCCAAAAAATCAGCTGCAGCCTACCGCCAGATTTGGAATAACGAGCTAGACGAGTCACCGCTTCGAACCATTACCCGCGAGCAGGCCGACAAGCTACAAGAGCGGTTTGGCGACACGGCACGTGTTGAATTTGCGATGCGTTACGGAAATCCGTCTATTCCCTCATTGATTAACACAATGTTTGATGATGGGTGTTGGAAGATTCTTTGTGTTCCGCTGTACCCGCAATACGCGTCCAGTACCAGCGGTTCTGTGGTTGATAAGATTGGCGACACCTTGAGGGCGATGCGTTGGCAGCCAACCATCCGCTTCGCACCACCTTTTTACGATGATCCCAAATATATTCAAATCCTAGCGAGATCAGTTCAGAAACAAGTTGATGCGCTCGATGAAAGGCCGGAGATATTGGTGGCAAGCTTCCACGGGGTGCCTAAAGAGTATCTGCTGAAGGGGGATCCGTATCACTGCCAATGCCAAAAGACTGGCCGTTTGTTGAGAGAGGCCTTGGGTTGGCCAGAAGCGCAGTTCAGGGTAGCTTTTCAATCACGGTTTGGACCGAAAGAATGGTTAAAGCCCTACGCCGATCAGTTAGTCGAAGAGCTAGGTCATCAGGGTGTGAAGCGGGTTGCCGTTGTGAGCCCAGCATTTTTCTCAGATTGTGTTGAAACCCTAGAAGAGATCGCGATTGGCTTGAATGAAACTTTCCAAGAAGCTGGCGGTGATCAGTTGATTGCGCTCGACTGTTTGAATGCCTCGGGTGACGGTATGGAGGTACTCGAGTATTTTGCGCGCCGTGAGCTTAAGGGATGGCTTGATTGAGTCACAGTGTTGGCTCTGATTTCTCAGATGCTTTAAAGGATTCAGTACCTGTAATGTTTGGCTATATCCCCCTTGGTATGGCCTTCGGGGTACTGTTCCAGACTCTTGGATATCACTGGCTGTTTGCGCCACTGGCAGGTCTCGTGATTTATGCTGGCTCGGCGCAATTCATGGCCGTAGGTCTTTTGGGCGCAGGCGTGTCTTATGCAGAGGCATTTGTCGCCACCCTTGTCCTAAACTCTCGCCATATATTCTACGGGCTCTCTGTCTTGGGTCACTATCCAGCCAGAGGTTTGTCACGTTGGTACCTCATTTTCGGTCTCACTGACGAGACCTATTCATTGATCACAGCCAAACCACTTGGTTCCCTAGATCGCACGCCCTACCTTTTGTATCTTACGGGACTTAATCAGTCATATTGGGTCTCAGGGTGTGCATTAGGCGCCAGTCTGCAGTCATTTTTTGCGTTTGATTCTCGCGGTTTTGAGTTTGCCTTAGTCGCCCTTTTCTTAGTGCTATTGATTGAGCAGATACACACTATGCGTGAGCGTTGGCTGCTCGCTGTGGCGCTAGTTGCGTCTACCTTGACGTACGCCCTGATACCCGGTCAGTTCTTACTAGTAGCGATTAGTTTGTGTTTGGCTGTTCTTATCGTTCGGTTGCGTAGTGGAGGGGTGAATGGATAATCATTACCTATTAGGTATTTTTGCTGTGATGGGGGTGGCTACATTTATTACCCGAGTGCTCCCATTTGTCGCCCTCACAAAAGCCCATGATCATCCCCTGTTGGGACGTATTGGAAAACTTTTGTCCCCCATGATCATGGTGGTTCTGGTGTGTTTTGGCTTGACGAGCCTCGAGATAGAGTCTGTTACTCGAGTCGGTCTATCGGTGCTATGCCTGACTATCGTGATTATTTTGCATTATTTCCTCAGAAATCCGTTACTGAGTATTTTGACTGGAACAGGGGTCTATGTGATTGGAGTTCAGGTTTTTGGACTCTAGATCATTACTACAAGACTCTTTTTGCCGGGAGTACTTTGGAGGCCGTAAGCTTGACGTTTTAGACCTATGAGGCACCTTTAGGGAATATTGAGACGGGCTATCAACGGCGCGGTGTTAAAAAGGGGCAAAAACCTATGCGTTTATAACCCAATAACTTGAGATTAAGTCAGTGACACTTTTTGATAAATATGGTGGCGTTCCCACGATTCGTCTGATCGTCAAGGCCTTCTAATATGAAGTCTTGAATCGTCCTCATCTGGAAAAATATTTCGAAGGAGTCGACACGCCTCGCCTGATCGAGCATCAGATCGAATTTGTTGCCTACGCATTGGGCAAGCCCAAGGCGCTTTATCCAGACGAATCCCTGAGGAATGGACACAAAAATCTGGGTGTTACTTCGGACGATTTCGACGAAGTTGCCAATATCCTCCTGAGCGTGCTGTTACATTTCAATGTCGAACGTGATGACGTGAACGCCATATGCTCTGTCATTGAAGACAAACGCCCTTTAATCGTGCAGGATTTTAGGTAAAAAAAGCTTGCGCTAACTGGCCCAGGATAGCCCTTTATCTGCTCGAGAGGCTCTGCTGAATAGCGTTTTGGCTTCCACCACCGCTCGCTAATGTTTAATGGAAACAAATATTAATAAGACAGTCGGTAGCAGGTTAGTTTTGAGGAAACGCCTTTGAGTGTTTTTTCTGAATTTCTTCGGGCCATTGCGATTTGATGAAGGCTAGTACATTCCAGATCTCTTCATCGGTCAGCTTCCCTTCGTATGCTGGCATCGTAGATTTGTACTCGGCTCCCGCGAACCTCTGTGGGCCGTATTTGGTGATATCAAACAGCATTTGATTCGGATGATGCCAAGTGTGTCCTGTCTCATCGTGTGGCGGGGCAGGCAGATAGCCTGTTGACGTTCGCGTCTGCCAGTTTGGTTGGCCTTCTAATGCGGCTCCATGGCACGATGCACAATTGTTGTTGTATACGAGCTGCCCCGCTGAAACTCTCTGGCCATCAAGGTACGGAATGCCTTCGACAGTGGCGTCGCACCCGGAGAGCGTAATATGGCCGGCTAACGTTATTAGTAATAAAAAGATCGAGTTAGATCTCATTGACTATTCCTATTCTCAGCCTAGTAGTTAGGGTCAGTTTTCTTATTTTCCACACCTAGCGTGGTTGATTGAGAGACGTTGGG
>MDTB01047357.1_pt1 | contig 10780 bp, 11 predicted proteins | sample 811161 | NCBI WGS metagenome assembly MDTB01 (sample SAMN05326650, study PRJNA326480) | marine metagenome | isolation source: seawater | place: Mediterranean Sea | collected 2009 | reverse complement strand
TTGCTCTTTGACGATATCAACCCCAGTAATCATTTCTGACACAGGATGCTCAACTTGCACGCGGGTATTCATTTCAATAAAGAAGAAGCCACCGTCTTCATAAAGAAATTCAAAGGTACCTGCTCCACTGTAGCCAATTTCAATGCAGGCCTGGGTGCAAGCTTTTGCCACTTCCGCTCGAATATCATCTGGAATTAAGGGTGCAGGTGCTTCTTCAATTACTTTTTGGTGGCGGCGTTGTAATGAGCAGTCGCGGTCACCAAGATGAATAGCTTGACCTTGACCGTCTGCTAATACTTGAATTTCAACATGACGCGGGTTCCCAAGAAACTTTTCTAGATAAACGGTATCGTCGCCAAACGCTGCCTTGGCTTCAGCTTGGGTTAAAGCAATCGAGCTTATCAAATCGGTATCTGACTCAACTACCCGCATACCGCGACCGCCACCACCGGCAGCGGCTTTAATTATGACCGGATAGCCAATTTCAGAGGCGATTTTTAATGATCGACTGGTATCTTCGGTCAGGGGCCCATTAGAGCCGGGAACCGTTGGCACACCCGCTTTTTGCATAGCTTCGATAGCGGCGACTTTATCACCCATAATGCGAATCACATCGGCGCTAGGACCAATGAACGTGAAACCGCTTTTTTCTACCTGTTCTGCAAAGTCGGCATTTTCAGCTAAAAAACCGTAGCCAGGATGAATGCCCTCAGCATTGGTCACCTCTGCCGCGCTAATGATTGCATGACCGCTTAGGTAGCTTTGTGTTGACGGCGCCGGACCAATACAAACCGCTTCATCAGCTAGACGAACGTGCATGAGATCGGCATCTGCAGTGCTGTGAACAGCAACGGTCTTAATACCTAATTCGCGACAGGCGCGAAGAATTCGTAGAGCGATTTCTCCGCGATTAGCGATGACAACTTTGTTTAACATGTTGGTTGATCCTATCCAATACCGGTAATGTTTGAGGACAAGGGAAGACTCGTCCAGCAGTTAAGAGGAGTTAAGCGATAATAATAAGCTGCTGATCAAATTCAACCGGCTCACCATCTTTGGCTAGTATAGCCTGTACAACGCCCGATTGATCGGCTTCGATTTGATTCATCATTTTCATGGCTTCGACAATACAAACGACATCGCCTTTATTCACTGATTGGCCAATAGTAATAAAGGCCGGTGACTCGGGTGATGGTGATTGATAAAAAGTGCCGACCATGGGTGAGCAAATCGCATGGCCTTCAACCGGTGTAGGTGTTTTTAGCGGCTCATCGTCAGCTGCTTCTGGAGTCGCTACAGCCGGGGCAGGCGTTGCAGCGGCAGGCGCAGGGCTGGGCGTAATATACTGAGGCGCAGCGACTACAGTGCCACCGCGGCTAATCCTTACCGATTCCTCACCCTCTTTAATCTCGATTTCTTGAACGTTGGACTCTTCCAAAAGCTCGATTAATTTTTTTACTTTTCTAATATCCATACTCTTCTCTCTTGAGTTTGCTTGCTCTTCTTTAACAGACTGCGCCAGTCTTTGAGTCGATTTAGTTATTTAGCTGTTCGATGGCCGCTGCTAGGCCGAGCTCATAACTGTATGCGCCAAGGCCGGAAATAACGCCAACGGCGATATCTGATAAGTAAGAGGTATGTCTAAAATCTTCTCGGGAATAAATGTTAGATAGGTGCACTTCAATGAACGGCACTGCAATCCCAAGTAAGGCATCGCGAAGAGCAATGCTGGTGTGGGTCAGTGCGGCGGGGTTTATAAGAATGAAGTCAATTGTTCCCCGAGCAGCGTGGATTTGCTCAACCAATTCAGCCTCAGAATTGCTCTGAAAGTTCTTAAGCTTAACCCCTTTCTCTGAAGCGATGCTGCCGAGCTTTTGATTGATAGATGCCAGCGTATCAGTGCCGTATTGGTCAGGCTCGCGCGAGCCTAGCAAATTTAAGTTGGGGCCATGAAGTAATAGTATTGTCGCCATCTTCGCTAAAAATCCCCAATAATTAAGTCAAGAGACGGTAAAATACCCAAGAATACGAAGGAGCTATGCTAGGGATTTGTTGACTGAAATGCAAATAGTAAATCTTTATTTAGGCGATTTTAGCAACAATTAACCATTTTTTGCTTACTTTAAAAGGCTTAAATAGGATTTGAAAGTACATTATCAAGACTTATTTGCTGGGATTGGACGGGATAACATAAGCCAGCCTCTGCACAGCCTTGATACTTGATCAATAAATAACCCTTTTTGTCGGGTTCTGATTGTTTGGCCAGTGCCATTAAACTGCTTATTTTGATGCTTGCTGCGGCTTGGTGGTAGTAAACCTCGACTGGGCCAAAGTAGTCATCATGGGTTTTTAGGCCTCTATTTAACAGCAGTTGATCGGTGATCAACCCTGCAGCGCTTGCCTTTGGTTGGGCCTCATCGAGGTACCTCAACTCAAAAGCGTGGCGGTAGAGGTAATAGTTAGGCGCAATGACCCAGATTAAATCAAGCTGCGTTTCACTAGTTTGTATATCCAGCTGAAATGCCTCCTCGACGGCGAGGAATGCTTGTCTAGGTTGATCCAACGCGCTGTTATTTGGGCTCGTTGCGACACTATTATTAATAGCGTGACTTTGCTCGGCGATGACCGAAGCATTGCTCAAGCAGAGACTCATGACTAAAATAGTCTGTAACAGTGAGTTTTGCAGATATTTTGAGTAACGCATCATGCTGGATTCGCCTAAAAATTTGCCTGTTAATAGTTTAGAAGATAATGTTTGTGCCGGTCATCTTTTTGACCCTAGTAACTGTCAATAATTCCCTCTCTTGTGCTGAATCAACACCTTAGATGAGTCAGCGGTGTTATAGTATCTATAATTATTTTTGAACATCAGGATAAAAAACGGTGCAATTATATGACAACAAAGCATTGGCTGGGACTTTTATTCACAACCGTTATAGTTGTGGCAGGGCTTAGATTTTGGGGTTCCTATGAAACCCAACCTGCTGATACCTTAAAGTCTGCATCGCCCAAGATAATTATTACTGAGGCCTATCTCAATTTACCGCCGCCAAGCCATTCCACTACCGCTGCCTATTTACAGATAGCTAACCAAGATAAATCACCGATCACGATTACGGGCTTTGATTCGACTAAGGCGACCAAGGTCGAATTACATGAGCATACTTATTCCGATGGGATGATGAAAATGCGTAAAGTGGATCAAATAACCTTGACGAGTATGCAAACAGAAGTGTTTAAGCCGATGGGCTATCATTTGATGGTTTTTGGTCTTGCGGATGATGTGGTGGCCGGTCAGAGTGTCGATTTTACTGCAACTATGGCCACAGGTGAAAGTATTGTTTTTCAAGCACAAGCGCGCGGATTACAGTAATTTCTCGATAAGAAAATAGAGGCTCGTGATGAATCTTATAGAGCGATTAACAATTCAGCAGGAAGATCTTGTCGAGTGGTGGCAAAATGGCATTTTACCGCGCTTGCTGTCAGGAGTTTTGCTGGTGTATTTGCTTGCCAGTTTCGTGTTAGCGTTCTCATGGTCGCGAGAGCCGGCCCTGTTTGATCTCGCAGCGACGCTCGAACAATATAGAAGTGACTCCGCTCAGCCCGTGGTAATAGGTACGGCGACCACTGTGAGTTTAATTCACGTAGCAGAAACGATACTGAATAAACCCGGCGGCTTTTTATCTAATGATGTTACGCTGCCTGGCGCGGTATTAGATAATATTCCTAGTTGGGAATTTGGTGTTTTGGTTCAGCTGCGTGATTTAGCTCGTGCCATGAGAGAGAGCTTTAGTCGCTCCCAGTCGCAGTCCACTGAAGATGTCGATTTAGCCATCGCTGAACCTCGGTTTAATTTTGATAATCAAAGCTGGATCTTACCGCGATCCGAAGATGAATACCGAGACGGCATTCGCTATGTTGAGACCTATTTAAATCGCTTATCTCAAGCAGAGCAAAGTAACGCCCAATTTTTTTCGAGAGCGGATAATCTCACTATGTGGCTAGCGACTGTAGAGACTCGCTTGGGCAGTTTGTCTCAGCGACTCAGCGCCAGTGTTGGCCAGCGTCGTTTAAATATCGATTTGGCCGGCGATACCATGCGAAGACGATCAACTGCCGTGTCCGCCGACCAAGAAATAAAAACGCCTTGGCATCAAATTGATAATGTCCTGTATGAATCAAGAGGCACAACTTGGGCGTTAATTCATTTTTTGACAGCGATTCAGTATGATTTTGCTGATGTGTTAGAAAAGAAAAATGCCCGCGTCAGTTTGCAGCAGATTATTCGCGAGCTCGAAGCAACTCAGCAAACCATCTGGAGCCCCGTTGTTTTAAATGGCAGTGGCTTTGGCCTGTTTGCCAATCACTCACTGGTTATGGCATCCTATATTTCACGAGCTAATGCGGGAATTATCGATTTGAGAGAATTATTAGCGAAAGGTTAAGCCATTTTGACTGCCATTGAGTTAAACTATCTTTATTTAAAGCTATTGCGGACCGAAAAATAATCACACTGCGCAGTCGACTATTATAATTAATGATAATTAGACTGATTTTATTAGTAAAAAAAGGTACTGGACAGTGACTTATAATACAGATGATTTACGTATAGAAAAAACCATGGAATTATTACCGCCAGTCGCATTAATGGAGCGATATCCAATCAGTGATGCGTCGTCAGAAACCGTTTTTTCCTGTCGTCAATCGATCCATAATATGCTTTATGACCAAGATGATCGCGTATTGGTTGTTGTTGGGCCTTGTTCGATTCACGATGTCGATGCAGCCATAGATTACGCGCAGCGATTAATAGCTCTGCGTGAGCAGTATGCTGGTGAGTTGGAAGTTGTCATGCGGGTGTATTTTGAAAAGCCTCGCACCACGGTTGGCTGGAAGGGTTTGGTTAACGATCCTAATATGGATGGTAGTTTTCAGATCAATGACGGCTTGCGAATCGCGAGGAAGTTACTCAGCCAGATCAATGATTTGGGTTTGCCTACAGCTGGCGAATTTCTGGATGTGATCTCGCCACAATATGTCGCTGACTTTATGAGCTGGGGAGCAATTGGTGCGAGAACCACCGAATCGCAAGTGCACCGTGAATTATCGTCTGGGCTTTCATGCCCTGTTGGTTTTAAAAATGGGACTAACGGCAGTATTCAAATTGCTATCGATGGAATTGGTTCAGCTAATAACCCGCACCATTTTTTATCTGTTACTAAATTTGGCCATTCAGCAATTATTAAGACTAATGGTAATAAAGATTGCCATATTATTTTACGCGGCGGCGCAGGCCAGCCCAATTACGAGGCTGAATTTGTCAATGATGCATCAACAAAGCTTGCCGCAGCGGGCGTAGTAGATAAAGTAATGATTGATTTTAGTCATGCTAACAGCGCCAAGCAATATAAACGTCAGCTGGATGTTTGCACGGATGTCGCAGCGCAAATATCCTCAGGTAATAACTCATTGTTTGCAGTTATGGTCGAAAGTCATCTGGTTGAAGGGCAGCAAAAAGTCGTCGCTGGTCAACCGCTCACTTATGGTCAAAGTATTACCGATGCTTGCATAGGTTGGGATGATACCGAAACGGTTATGGCTGAACTTGCTGAGGCGGTATTGGCGCGAAGAGCATTAAAAGCCAAGTAGCCACCTTTACTTTGATAATAGAAAGAGTAGATTTTTTATGTCTGACTTCACTGGCAAAGTGATATTAGTAACGGGCGGTAGTAGAGGACTTGGCAAGGCGATGTCACTCGGTTTTGCTGAGCAAGGCGCCATTGTTATTATAGTAAGCCGCAAGCAAGACAGTTGTACTACTCTAGCCGAGCAGATTGTTCAGGCTGGCGGTCAAGCGGTGGGTATTGCTGCTAATACGGGTAAAATAGACGATATCGATGCGCTTGTGAGCCAGCTTAAGGCAGATTATGGTCGCATTGATTTACTGATTAATAATGCAGGCACTAATATTGCCTTAGGTCCATTAATAGACTTAAGCTCAGAACAGTTTGATAAGATGTTTCAAGTAAATCTTCGCGGCCCTTGGTATTTAGCTTCTCGCATTGCACCGATAATGGCAGCTACTGGCGGCGGGAGCATCATAAACATTCTTTCGGTCGCAGCATTAAGACCACCATCCTACAATGGTTTTTATGCGGCAACCAAATCCGGTTTAGAAGCTATAACTAAAGTGATGGCGCAAGAGTGGGCCAATGACAATATCCGCGTTAATGCGATCGCGCCGGGCCCTTATCGCTCAGACTTAGTGGATTCCAGTATCGCCGCTATTCCTGGTTTTGAAGAGGGTATGCGGGATTCTACTTTATTGAAGCGCATTGCAGAAACCGACGAAATATTAAAGCCGGTCTTTTATCTAGCCTCAGACGGAAATATTACTGGCACTACTTTGATTGCGGATGGCGGCTTAACTGCCAGCTAATCTTAATCAGTACGATGCGGGTAGAAAATTAAATTTCTATCGCTGCATAGCCGACTGAATCATCAGCGGCTAAAAGTTTACCCAGTTGTTCCAGTTGATGACTGCCGTTGCCAAGGCAGTAACTGAGCTGTTTTGCCCAAAGATAAAAGCGATGAATGGGGTATTCAACATCAGCGCCTATGCCCGCATGTAAATGCTGCGCGGTATGAATAACACGGTGTGCACCATCACAAGCCCACCATTTAGCAGCACGAATTTCAGCCTCCGCAGGTAAGCCCTCACCTAAGCGCCATAGCGCTAGCCAGAATGTCGACCGCATCGCTTCGACGTCGATATAACTATCAGCCATACGCATAGCGAGTGCTTGAAAACTACCAATAGGCACACCAAACTGCTCACGCTCACTGGTGTAGGCAGCAGTTCTTCGCATCGCCTCTTCGCAGATGCCGGTTTGCATCGCGCATTGCGCGACATTAGCATACTGTTCTAGCCAATGAATAATCGCTGGCGCTTGACCCTCTGCACCAAGTAAAGCATCGGCGTTGACTGTTACATTGCTGAGTGATAAGGCTGCACTCCATGGGCCGAGCAAACTAATTTCTTGAGCCTGCGCGCTAACCCCTGGCGCTTGGCTATCAATAATGAAAACACTGCTATTGCCACTAGCATCAGTCGCAGGCACCAAAATAAAATCGGCAACCACCCCGTCTTGAACGCAGTCAAGTGAGCCTGTTAGCGTCCATCCATCGCCACTTTTCGTTGCGCTAACACCTTGTTGGATAGCTATGGGCATGGCTATCTCGCTAATAGCTGCTGTTAACTTTAATTCACCAGCCGCTAACGGGCTTAAATACTGCTGTTTTTGTGCTTCGGTGCCAAATTTTATAATTGGCATGGAGCCTAAAACTAAGCTTGAAAATAATGGGATTGGCGCGGCTCGTCTTCCTTGCTCTTCCAGCACTAGACAGATTTCAATCAAGCCTAGGCCGGCACCGCCGCAGTGCTCGGGGATACCAACACCTAACAAGCCTTGCTCGGCAAGTGTGGTCCATAAGCTGTCGTCATAAGCTTGATCGGTGCGAGAAAATTCAAGTTGAAATGCATCTGTGGATCGGTCGGTGAAGATCTGATAAGCCAATTCGCGGATGGCAACTTGATCCTCAGAAAATGAAAAATCCATACTGTATTACCTCGTTATGATATTGCTTCAATGGTGGTCAGAAGTTTATGCGGTCGTTTAGCTACGCTTCATAAATTCCAAATTTTTGGTGTAACATAATTTATCTGCAGGAGGATTTTCTAAAAACAAACCTCGATAAAAAACCGTTGTTAATAGCTCAGTAAGCTCGGCATGATTAATATCTCCCTCATGCAGACGCGTATCTAAATTGATAAAATAGTCGCGTAACATCATCTCGCCACTGCTGGCTAAGGTATAAATCACTAAAAATGCTTGATGCTGATCCAACTTCGCCTCTGGAAATAGCTTTGGCATTAATTGAACCAGCCAATTAAGCTGTTCCATATAGCCTCGGCGAATGGCGTCGGCAAATTCCTTATCTTCATCGGCCATTTGCAGTAAACAGCGCATTAAACCTGGACGTTGAGCATAACTATCAACGACTAGGCTAAAATGCGCATGCATCCGAGCGTACCAATCACCGCGGGGTACGCCTTTTTCAATGGCATCAACATTTCTGGCTTCTGCAATGTAGTCACTGAGCACTTCTAACGTTAGGCTCTTTAAGTCCTTGAAATAGTGATAAAAAAGACCTGCAGCCACACCTGCTTCAGTCGTCACATCGTGAATTCTCATGCCGTGATAGCCGGTTTGCTCCATCACGGTCATTGCTGCCCGTTTGAGCTTCGCGCGGGCTAACTCACCACGGGCACTTAATTTCTTATCACTGAGGCTAGATACGACGTTTGTAGATTGTTTTGGCGGCATATAGGGCCTATAAGCTCAGTTAATTCTCCATTAAAGTGCAAACAATAGTTGAAATTGAATTTAGTTTCAACTATTGTTTGCACCTTAGACCTATGTTTTGCTAAAAAAGCCCGTTGAGGTGGTAAATTTTTAATTTTATACAGGTGATTGACCCATGTTTGTTGAATATACCGATGATCAAAAAGCCTTACGCATTCGTTTACGTAAGTATTTTTCAAATTTAATTAAGCCTGAATATAAAGAGGAACTTCGCTCTGCTGAAGGCGGTGATCTTTATAAGTCTCTTATTAGACAAATGGGTAAAGATAATATGCTGGCCCTTGGATGGCCGAAAGAATATGGCGGTGCTGGTTTAACACCGACTGAGCAGTTGATCTTTTTTGAAGAAGCGCTACTGGCCTGTGCGCCCGTGCCGTTCGTGACCTTAAACACGGTAGGCCCTGCGGTTATGGATCATGGCACAGAAGAGCAGAAGAAGCGTTTTTTACCCCTAATTGCCGCGGGCGAAATCCATTTTTGTATTGGTTATACGGAGCCTTCAGCTGGGACTGATTTAGCATCTTTACAAACCGCGGCAGTCAAGCAGGGCGATGAGTATATCGTTAATGGCAACAAGGTTTACACCAGCGCAGCTGAAGCCGCAGATTATGTTTTCCTAGCGGCCCGTACTGATCAAGAAGCAAAAAAACATAAAGGCATATCAGTACTCTTGGTTGATACAAAAGATCCTGGCTTTGATTACGGACCTATTCGAACCGTTGGCGGAGTAAGAACCAATGTTTCTTATTACACTGATGTACGTGTGCCTACCGACATGATTATTGGTGAAGAAAATAAAGGCTGGCCACTTATTACTTCACAGTTAAATCACGAACGAGTCGGTTTAGCAGCGTGGGGCATCCAAGGTTGGAAGGTGTATAAGCTGACTTTGGACTGGGCTAGAAAAGAAAAAACAGCGGATGGCCAACGTATTATTGATAACCCATCGGTTCAGCGAAATTTAGCGGAAGTTTACGCGATGTTAGAGGCTATGCGAGTGATGAATGCTCGGATGTCATGGAAACTGGATCACTCAGATATTGATCCCGTATTACCCTCGGCTTTAAAGGTTTACTCGACCGAAGCCATGATCACTATTTGCCAGAAGTTGATGGATATCGTCGGTCCACATGCGCTTATCCGTTCGACCAGTCCAAGCGCCGTATTGCTGGGCGATCTGGAGCATGAATACCGAAGAAGTACGATCAACACCTTTGGTGGTGGTGTCGTAGAGGTGCTTCGTGGCTTGGTCGCTAATTTTGGTCTAGGCATGCCTAGGCACCGTTAATAACTGAATTGTTATTAACGAGAAGAGGGGGTTAAGTATTATCCAATACATGCCAGTAGCTGATATCCAAGCCATGAGTGGGCTTAGAATCGTTGCCTGCGTGAACACCCCCAGCCCTTGGAGTTTGGCGGCAAGAGCATTATTTGATTATAAGCAGTTGCCCTACCAACTCGGCGAGCAGATCATTGCTGATGAAAATCAAGACTTGAAAGCGTGGACGGGCCAAAATAGCGCCCCAGTCGTAGCTTATCGTTCGTCTAACCATCAGGAAAAAATAGCCACTTCCGCTGAAGCTATCGCTTTATTAGCCGAACGCCTTGAACCTCTACGACCACTGATTCCATCTGACTCACAGCAGCGTGCTTGGATGTTTGGTTTATTACAGGCTCTCGCGGGAGAGGATGGCTTCGGATGGAATCGGCGACTTATGTCGCTGAGTATGGCGGGTATCGATAAGCTGCCAGATAATATTCGTAGTATGGCGTTGAAGTATGACTACAGTGACCGTTTAGCGGCAGTTGCAGAACAGCGTGTTGCTGAGATACTGCAATTATTTTCACAGACCTTAGCACAGCAACAAGCAGATGGCAGTGATTTTTTGGTTGGCGATGCGGTTACCGCCATCGATCTATACTTTGCTATTTTCATTGGCATAATGTACCGCCCGTTGAGTGATGAGTATTTGCCTATACCCAGCGCCATGCGTGTCGGTTATGAGTTACCGAGTGAGGTTTTAGACGCTGCCACACAGCCTATTATCTATACCCACCGCGATCGAATTTTCCAGCAGTTTTTAACGCCGTTCATGGCCTATTAGCTTGTTATAAAGCCCAAACCATTAGTCAAAAAATGTTTTCACTAAACTGCGATACTCGTTAGCCGAGAGTCTTGGGCCATATTGCGTGACCACCCTAGCGGCTGCAGCGCTAGCAAATTCGCCGCCACGCTGGTGATTGATTCCCTGGCTAAGACAATAGAGAAATGCGCCGGCAAACATATCGCCGGCTCCATTGGTATCAATTGCCTCAACCTCAACACCATCGATGGCAATCAGTTCTTGACCATC
>MDTB01164082.1_pt1 | contig 10781 bp, 1 predicted proteins | sample 811161 | NCBI WGS metagenome assembly MDTB01 (sample SAMN05326650, study PRJNA326480) | marine metagenome | isolation source: seawater | place: Mediterranean Sea | collected 2009 | reverse complement strand
GTATATTCGCATCAACCAATTCATCAAACCCTATCGTCGTAGAAACATTTCCCGTCCATGATGGCTCTTCATCTACCTCTTGTAATTGCTCTATTGGTGCCACATAATTAAATGATTCTGTAGCATTCAATGAATTTACCGTCACATTTCCTACCACATTTAAATCACCACTAATATCTAAGGCATGTAATGGATTATTAATACCTATTCCCACCTTTGATTCTCTATAAATATTTTCACCACTAATACCCCAATTACTAAAAATCCTATCATTACCAGACGCATCTTTTAACGTTCCATTTAATTGTAAATCACCAGTAACTGTAACATTACTGTCTCTTGTAAGGTCGCTTCCATCTATTGTCCAATTACTAAAAATCCTAGCATTTCCAGAAGCATCTTTTAATGTCCCATTTAATTGTAAATCACCAGTAACTGTAACATCACTATCTCTACTAATATTATTACTAGCATCTTCTACCCAATTACTAAATACTGCCGGCGTTCCATCCAACAACAAGGTGCTACCATTTCTCAAATCTATGGAAGTAGCGTCTAAATTAAATTCACCATCTCCTATCGATGTTCCAGTAGTAGCATTAAGCATTATTTCTAATCCAGATGCATCCACAGGAACCAATTGATCACCCATAAATGTGCCACCTAAACCAACAGTAGATACTGTTGTGGTACCTCCACCTCCACCTCCACCTCCTATCCCTGTGGTTTCTGCTGTTTCTCCAACATACCTTAAATAAGATATCAAAGGTGCCGACGTTCCGTGTGCTGTGCTTGGTTCAGGATAATCGCTAGCTACTGAATGACCACCTGACCCCAATGCATAAAAAGAAATCATACCAAATGAATCTTGTGTAAACCACTCATTTCCCATTTCACCAGTCTGAATTATTGGTAATTTTTCACTTGAAGCACTAGTATAATGAGGTCCTTGAACAGGCATCACATTTGAAAAACCTATTTCCAATCCTAACATATTTTTCAATAATGAATGTCTAAATGACATATTATCAACATCACCTGTTCCATCTGTCCCTGATGCTATATTTTCTGTTTGAACCTGTAAATATATCTTAATATGTGGAACAACTTTCGTATCATCCGTTAAATCAACTACTGTTCCTGCTGCTATTTTATTATATGCCAAATGTAAACCATCATAATTAGTAGTAGCTAATTGAAACATTTCACTTTCATTGCTAGTTCCACTATAATGACCTCTGAAAAACCAGGCTTTTTGCAATTGTTGCGTTTTTATTGCTTTATTATACCATGGATCATTAGAATCTACTGAACCATCACCCAAAGCTGTAATTGAATCATAAGACATTCCAACTATATCTGGATTACTCAATATATCATTTACTGTTACATTTGATACCACTTTACTAGTTGGATCAATAACTTTGTAATATTGAATAGTTGTTGATGGATTCGACATATCTGCTGCTACCGTTAATACACCATTTGGATTAAACATATGACCTTGTAAATAATTACCATTGGCATCTAAATCTCCAGCACCTTTTTCAATTAATTCTTTGGACATAATATTGGAAGGAAATATCCTTTTTGGTGCTCTTTCCTCCGCATAAGTCGATAACGATTTATTTTGCATCGTAACATTTAGTGCATTTTTAAACGCATATTGTACCTTCTCTGAATCTGTAAATGATGACATTACTTATAATAAATACATAATTTTATTTGTTACTTATAACAAATAAAATGCTAAATTTATGGAGGAACTCTATAACAATCCTGTATTGTTGTATCCGCTTGATATTTTCTACCAGCATATACGTGTCCTAACTTTAAATCTTTATCTTTTCTTAACCCAATTGCTATAACATGATTAATACTCGTATTCATATTTATTCTTACTTTTTTATGCGCAAATGGTAATACCCGTTTATAATTTTTCCAATCAGATGGACTAGGATTATTTACACCTGTAAAGGTTTGACCCATTGAAGGCGCTATCACACCACCTGGTAATGTCCATACACTAGCTGGTGCTGGACTATCCTTCGTTAATATATTCATTGTCGATAATTGACCATCCCTATAACCTTGAGATCCTCTTATTCCTAAAAAGAATGGACTTTCCCATATCGTGCTATAACTATTCGCACTATTCACATCATATGATTTTATCATTATTACTACATTTGCTGCCACGTCTGTTGATTCCAATAAATCTGATAATTCAATATTTGTATTCGTATCATCACCTAAATAAATTTGACTATAATAGACATTATTATTATTACTCAATCCAATATTTTTCCACTTGTATTTATAAAATTGCCATTTATAATTGTCTTTAAATACATCTTTATTACTTGGTATCACAAAATCATTATTTGATATCACTTTACTATAATTTGTTAATGTTGATGCTAAATTACTATGATAATAGGATGTATTTATACCTGTAAATTCGCTCTCTAAACTGGCAGGTGTTAAAAATTTACCTTTATATAAAACCATTCTATTGCTATTTTGAACATCTTTTGTAACATCTATTTTATCATATGTCCAATCATTTACTTGATTTATCATTGTTGTTGCATTTGATGGATCAAATATATCTGGACCATTCAATAGTGTTAATGGCATTAAATGATTGGAATCAAATCCAATATCATTCGATGCCGCGTTTACTGATACTGCTGATACTACTACATCATCCAAATCTCTAGAACCACCGCTACTATCTAATATACTATATGTTTCTGGATCGAATATAAATTTATAATCATCACCAGAACCATTTTTCATTATATCAAAACTACCACCTTCTATATTTTGATGTTGGATTTTCACTGTTATTTCATTACTATAATTTCCGGATATATCTTCACCAGCTGTTACTGAATGTAATCCTGATAATTTAAATGAATCTGCTGTTCCGGATATTGCGGTTGAACTCCAATTTGGTGTATAATCTCCAAATACTTTATTTTTTGCTACCATATTTACACCACTTAAATCTAATTTACCTATAAAATTATTCATTACATAAAATTTAGACCTATTATCCACTACATAATTTACCTTTAAATCTTTCGAACCTCCCCATGATTTATTTCTTAAACTTGGTATTCCTAATACATTATATGGTGTATAATCAATAGAAGAAGATACTAAGCTAGAAACAGCATCTACAGAATCAAATAATTGATTTGTTGTTAATACATAATCATATGGAACTGGTGAAGTTAATGTTGGTGATGCATTTTCAGTATATTGAAATTTGGCGGTTATAGTTAATGGTTGGCCGGCTAATGTGCTAGATGTTACTGTTGCCAAACCAGCAGGAATTAATTCTATTTTCATACCATCTACTTTATACCAATGTGTTTTATTTTCCGTTACTCCAGCATGATATATATCTTTTACTGGACTTGTTGTTATTACCTTAAATAAATTTTCACCATTTGCGAAAAATGTATAATTTGATGCTGGTGAATTATAACCAATTGATATTATATTCGTTTGTATACTATCATTTATATCAAACCATATTCTTAACATACCTGTATTATTTGTTGATTCCCAACCTGCATTTATTATTACGTGTTCTAATGTAGAAGATTGTATATTTATTGAATTTGTTCCTATCAATTTTTTCGGTATGGATATAACATCATTTGATAAGCTAGGAACATTATTTGCAATTGTCAATTTTTTATAATTAGTAGCTTCAGAGGATGCATTATAATTTCCAGATAAATCCAAATTAAATTTATAATTATCACTTAATACCCTACTTATACCACCAACCGTATTTGGAACAGAACCAGCCAAAACGGTTGACGTTGTAGATGCATTTGAAGCACTTGTTGCATAATACCAATTATATGCCAATATACTATTTATTGTATATGTTGTATCTGGATTAATTACAAGACCATTTAATCCTGATGTTATCATAGGATTTGATGACGCATCTGATCTAGTATTACCATCTCCATATATATTAAATATCTTATCTGTATTGATTGTAATTTTATATTCATATATATTTGGTTGAGATAAGGCTACCATTGATGATTCTGTTGTTAATTTATTACCATCGTGTTTTGCAAATAATCCAGGTTCAGTTGGTTTATTAAATGAACAATCTATATAATTTATATCAGATGTTCCATCTATTTTAGCACCAGGTATAATAACTTTACTTGTATTAAATGTAACTGGATTTGGTTTTTTTACTTTTACCCAACCATGCATGGTAAAATCAGATAATACCCACGTTGGATTATATTTGTTTCTACAACCAAATTCTTGTTTATATACTGTATCTTCTGTTAATACACCTAACCACGGTATAACTTCATTTCCAGAATTATACCCTTCGTTATTTGAAAAACCATCTTCACCCAAATCCTGCCAATTTGTATCTATAATATTTGTTGTTGTATTATCATTTGCTCTAATAGCCCATTCTAATTCAGATGCTGAATTATATATATGTTCATCTTCAGTTAAACCAACCACATCACTTATTGGAACAATTGTTCCTGAATTATAACTTATATCCGTATAATTTGATATACTTGGAGTTAAACCCGCTTCACTTGGTCTTAATATCAATTTTATTTTATTTGTCATATTATCCCATTCATAATAAGGAGCTTTTGAAAAATCAACAGGTTCTGGATAGGTTACCTTAAATGACATATCTATCACATCACTAAACGTATTTATTAATACATTATTACATTGAACAGAATATTTTATTTTACCTTCACCAGATAATCTATATAATTTATTACTATCTGCTGTTATAGAATGCATAAATATTCCCGCGCCTCTAGAATTTTTATATGTTTCTTCTGTTGTTAATAATGTTATATCGGTATCATCATCATTTATATATGGTTGTGCTTTATATTGATTAATGGCTATACTATATGGTGTATAATTTGTACCATTTACATAACTTAATGTTGTTCCAGATGGTTCTGAAACTTTAATAATTACACCATTATCTGTTAATTGTATTACTGGTTTATGAGGATTTGCTAATGATGGTGGATTAGGTTTTTGAACGTGTAATCCACTAGGACTAGTAAATCCTGATGATGAAGTACTACTAAAAAAATTATATGCTTTGACATTTTTATACGTAAATCCGGAGGCCCAACTTTTCATTATATTTGAATCATATACTCGCAAATAATAAGGATTTGCACCTAGAGATTTATCACTACTATATGTATATCTAACTGCACTTATCTTTTTTACACCAGATAATGATTCAGAATTTGTAAATGTTATTTCATTATTTGTTTTGTCTTCAGCTTCAAATATTGTATCTGAACCCTCTATCTTGAAATAATATAAATCATCCGCATCTATTTCTATTGGTGCATAATTTACTCCCAATATATCCTCAAAACTAATTGTATCTCCAGATATTCTACCCAAACCTATTTCATATTCTACTGTATATTCTTCTACTGTTAATCCTGTTGCACCAACATTTGCTGGTGGATTCCATTCATATGCCAAATAATCCTTTTCTAATGGATCCCAAGCATCTCCCATTCCGTTATAATTTGCTTCTATTGGTTGATAAATCAATACATTTTTACCACCCATATATCCATGATTAAAACAATAGATACTCACTCTATCAAAATCACCTGTTACTGTTACTGTTATATCACCATAATAAAAATCATATGTTCCATCAGAGGTTGTTGATGTTATTTCTTTTTTATATAATTTATCACTATCCCCTGTATATGTTATTGAATTCAATTTACCATTATTTAATATAGCCATTGGATGAGCTTGTGGTATATTTTTAAATGTATATACACCATTTCTTAATGACCATATATCATCTTCATCATAAAAATTATTATTATTAAATACATATTTATTTCCATTATCATTTATTATATTTACTATAGATTCAGCTGTAATTTCTATTCCTATTAAGTCTACTTGTCTTATTGTAGCACCACTAACATCTTTTGTATTCATTTCATAAAACTTCATCTTTTTATTATATGGTGCGGATGGTGCTAATGGTTGTAATATTGCGGTTTGTTCACTTATTGTTGACCATTGAATCTCTGAACCAGCTGTTCCAAATAACCAATTTCTAGCTTCTATTTTAAATCTAAATACTGGATTTGCTCTATAATTATTTACGGTTCCTGTATAGGCTACACTGCTATCATTTTCCGACATATTTCCTTCTTCAGGTCCATTGTATCCAGATCCTAATATATATTCACAATTTGATACACCCTCGTCAGTATTTAACATATGATGAACAATATTATAACTAGCATCTTCAGACCTTCTCATCGATATTCTATATTCTTGAACTTTTAATTTTGAATGATAATATATATCATCATTTGTAGAAATTCCACCATTTGATGATTTATGTGTTCCCAAAGGTATTAAACCATACCATTTATTACCCAAACCTTTAAAACTGCAATTTACATTATCTAAATTTATTTTTTGTGGTTTTGTATATCTTATTGTATATCCATTTGATGTCCAAGGACCATATACGCCTGATAAATTATTTTTCGCTCTAACTCGAAATTGATAAAATTTATTATCATTTTGTTGCAATGTTATTGTTTTAGATACTGTGTTTGTTATTAAACTACTAGGTTGTAATGGTGTTTCTGCTAATATTGTTTTTGTATCTGAACCATTAGTCTCATTAAAAGATATATCAGACCATGCTGTCCAACTACTTATATTTGCGGTTTCAATTAATACATTATTAGATGCATCACAACTTCTATATTGAACTTCAAATGATTCAAAGAAAACTGAACTATCCATATCGGATGTTGCTGATGTCGCACTTACACCATTTCCTGTTAATGCTGCTGGATTAATATTGACAGATATTTTATGAACATCACTGGTTCTAGATAATGATGCGTGAAATCCATTTGTTAAACCAGGACTAGCAACTTTTAATTGTGTAGGTGATTCCGCTTCAAATGTTCTAATATTTGAAAATGTTCTATAATTTACCGTCGCTACGCTAGTAGATAAAGAATTGGTTAAATAAAATCTAAATGAATATTCTGTATTTGCTTGTATTGTAAAATATTGTGATCTAGGATTAAAATGATATACTTGATTTCCATCTGAATCTATTTCTATATAATCATATTCATAGCTACCGTTCACTTCTGTATTTAATTTTGTCCAATTAGATGCTATTGAACTATCTACTGAATGACCATATGTATATATTATTATTTTATTTGTTAATTTTGTTGTTCCTGTTGCTTGTGATATGGTTTGCATTGTTCTATTATCTTGAACTCTCTCTGATATTGCTTTTCCACCAATATTTATTGTTCCTCCTAATGGAGCAGAAAATGAATTTGTACTTGCTAATATAAATTCAAATTTTATATCATTTATTACTGGTAAATATAATGCATCTCCTACTAAATCAATAGCATTTACAGGCATTATACCTGTCGGATTTTGTTCTGGATTCAACCAAGTTATTTCTAATCTATCTACAAATTTCTCCATCAATGGTTGATTAATAGGATTTTCAATAGCACCCGGTTGACCAAATATTAAAGGTGTATTTTGCATCAATATTTTTCGCCATCCTTCTGATAATCTAGCATAAAATATATTATGACTTGTATCGTAAAATATGTCACCTGGTGTGCTTGTTTCTGGTCTTACATTTGTTGCTATTACACCAGATGCTGCTTCTGAAGAACCTTTTACTTCTCCTACTATCCATCCTCCTGATGCATCACTATATACCAATCCATCACCATCACTAGGATTATCAGCATATACATTCGGTATATCATTGATAGATGCTATTTCCGCTTGAACATTTTGTGCCTTCCAAGTTCCATCATTATATACTAATGTATATCCATTTTCAACATCTGCTGTATCTACACCTGTAATATCACCTATAGAATCTAATTGTGTTTGAACATTTCCCGGTATCCATCTATCATTTGCCGCATCAAATATTAATGCTTGACCATCTGTAGCTGTCAAATCTGTTACTTCATTACCACTTACTTCAACATTTGTTAAATCATCTAATTCTTGAACTAATACACCTGCTCCAGCTGATGATATTGTCCCTGCTTTCCATCTTCCTGTATCTTGATCATATACCAAACATCTAGCACCACCTTCCATTTCAGGTATATTTAATACATATGCTGCTCCACCATTTAATGGTTCATCTTCTAACCACGCTCCAACTATCGCATATCTACCTGATAATCCTACTGAAAATCCAAATTCATCTCCAGCTTGTAAATCATTTGATAATATCCGTTTTCTAACTTCCCAATATCCTTCACCTGTATCTTGTATAATATATGCAACACCTGTATCATCATTTCCACTAATATCTGCCAAATTCCCACCTATTATCCCATATGTATTACCTATTGATATAGATGAACCAAAGTAATCTCCATTTCCCTCTACTCTTACATTATTCGATTTTACCATACTATTTTCATTATAATTAAAACTTTCATCCGGTGATCCCCACGTACCAAACACTTCATTATATGCTATTAAATATGCTTGTCCAGGAAATGTTTGTGTAAATACTGCCCCCGCTATTAAACTCTTTGTATTTGCACTTATACTATATCCAAAATTATCATTTTCAAATGCATTTCCTAGCATTATTTTTTGAAAATATCCCCAATTATCATTTCCTCCTTCATTTTTCTTAAAAATATATACCGCGCCTTTATTACTATCATGTTTCATTGAACTTACAAATGCCCAACCAGCATCATTTATTGCTACATCTTGTCCAAATTCATCACCATTTACACTATCATGTCCTGATAATTTCTTTAATTCTATCCAAGAATTTCCATTAAATTTATATATATATACTTCACCCTTCGAAGCTGCTATTGCATTTCTTTGTATAGAACTTACAATTATATAATCACCATTCACATCTACAGATGAACCAAACCAATCATAGGATACAGGTGATGTCGGTGTTATTCTAGCTGTTTCTGTAAATTCCATAGGAATTACACTAAAATTTGATAATGTTCCAAAAAATCCTGTATTTTCATCATATGTATATACAAATATTGCACCACCTTCTGTATGGGTTACACTATTTTGATCTATATAACTAAAATATGGTGCCGTTACAACTATATTATTTGAATCCATCGCTATCTTACTACCAAATCGCATACTTGGACCCACTAATGATGGAACTAATTTTTGATTTTCTGTCCAATCTATTGCCGTCTCACCTCTTTTATATACATACGCTGTTCCTACATAAGTATATGGTAATCCACCCACATTCGCTGTTTTTCTATAAGAACCTATTACCGCAAAACTAATATCCATCGCTACTGCTGAACCAAAATTATCATTAGCATCCATATCACTCGATTCTAGTTTCTTTTTTAATTCCCATTTTGGTAATTGTGATTCCAAATCACCCAAATCAACATCCAATAAATCATCTAATACATTTATTACCGCTCCTACTTCTTTCGGTTGCCAATTACCACTAGCATCATTATACGCTATTGTATTTCCATCTTTAATATCTGTTAAAATTATTCCTGATATATCACTCAAATATTCTATCGTAGGTTGAATCCCTTTTACCACCCATTTCAATTGTGATGAATCATACACCAAACCCATATTATTTGATAATATATTTGAACATATATCCACATCCGGTATAAAATCCAATCCAGTTACTATTTCACTCACTAACTTTGGAACAAATTTACCATCTTGATATACCAATGCTGTTCCATTTAATAATGCTTCCCCTCCTGATAAATCCACATCCGATAAATCATTCAAATATTCAGGAACAAAGGATGGTTTCCATAAATCATCTACATCATATCTTAATGTCATTCTATTTTGTGGTGTAACATTCATACTAACATCCAATAAATCATCTAATACTTTTATTGGTATAAAATTTCTCCCTACAATTCCTTCTTCCCATAAATTTATTGAACTATTATAAACCAACGGTTGACCATTACTTGGATCCGATATAAATACATCCGTTAATTTATTAAATACCATATTTGCTGCCGCTCCAAATTCACCTTCATATACAAAAACCTCCTTCAATTGCATATTCGTTGATTCATGTGGTATGGTATTACCCAAAAATACTAATACACCATTATTTATTATCGGTTTAAATGCTGAATTTGAATTATATATCGTCTCATATCCTGTTAAATTACTAGATAATGTATATGTAAAATTACTTTTCCCTAATATTACATTTTGAAATTTCGCTCTTAATGAAGATGTTTGTATTTGCCACGCTCTACCATTCGTATTTGGAACTGCTGATAATGGTATATTTTCATATTTTTTTATATATGTATATTCTGTTCCTGTCATATTACCCATTATATCCACTAGCGCTTTCTTTGTTCCTCCACCAGCTACATTTTCAGCTGTTCCCCACTCAAACATACTAGAATCATCATCAGGTAATGGACTCCCATATATCTGTTCATTATGTATTTTTGGCTGCAATGGAACTTCTTGACCAGGAACTAAATTAGATGTTGTATATGTTGTCCCTAGTTGTTTTTTAAATAATAAATCTATTACCTCATTATTATAATTAAAAGCCATATACATTATATAATTATTATTTTTGCATTTTTAAAACTAAATAATAATTATATTAATCTATATGTAATTATTGTAATTTTAAATTTTCCAATATT
>MDTB01022081.1_pt1 | contig 10781 bp, 11 predicted proteins | sample 811161 | NCBI WGS metagenome assembly MDTB01 (sample SAMN05326650, study PRJNA326480) | marine metagenome | isolation source: seawater | place: Mediterranean Sea | collected 2009 | reverse complement strand
GTGTGCCAATCATTAATCTTAGCATCACCAGGATTCTCTTCATTCTCTTCATGAGCATGAAAAGCATCATTGTGCATCTCTAAATCTGCCTCTGTGTACTCAATCATACCATGATTTACATGCTCTTTATGATCCTTTGGATCAATGTAAGATTCATGGTTTAAATCGTGTTCTGGGACTTTAGTTGTCATAGTTAAACTCCTGAGGTATCTCGAACAATCTTCATAGCAGTATGTGATTTATTACCACTAAAGAAATGACTGATCTCCTGAATAATATATAGACCACTTTGAGTATAATCAACCTTGTCATCTTCTGCAACTTCAGGAAACATACACTTAATAGTATCACCAGCATTTAAAAATATATTTGCTGCTACTTGAATAGTAACAACTTGTGTAAATAATGATTTATATCTAGTTATTGCCTGAGAAGCATCTAAAGTTTCATCCATATTTATTGTTGTAGCAGCAATGCCAACAGATTTTGGTTCTAAACATCCAGTTGCATAAACAGAAGTAACAATTCTATGTGCCATTTCTGGTTTAGAAAATTCTCTATTAGCTATTGGTGGTGCTTCAGAAGACTCTGTACCTAAAGTTTCTTGCTTATTATCAGTCTGTTTAAACACAGCATCATCTGGTTTAGTAAACTTAAAGGTATTAGGATCAAAATAAATTCTATATGTTGAATATTCTCCACCTCTTTGGGAAGATATTACATTAGCATTATCAACATTATAACTTAAAATTTTAGTAAAAGATTTTTCTGGATTCTCAAGTGCTTCATTTTTACGATCAAACCAATACTCTTCAGATGGTTTATCGTTTTTAATTAATGATTCTATAGATCTAAATCTCATCCCCTTGGTCGTTTGCCATAAGAAAAATCCAGCACTATTAATTCCTTTAGATTTATTACTAGTAGTAGCAGTAACAGGAATTGCTCTTTTTGCTAACATTGGAGCAATAGTAAGAGGTTTTCTCATATTACCTATAAAATTATAAGTATTAGCAGTTTCTTCAATATTATCAATCTCCGTACAATTAATTTTTTTCATTAAATCTTTAATTATATCACTAATTTTAGTAGCTTTATACTTCCCAACAATTCTTCTATTTAAATTAATCATACCCTCCTTTGAAATCAAATGCAATACAAAACTTTCATACTGCTTGTCCTGAACATAGTTCGTCAACTTATTAACAAACATTGTAATTTCAAATTCACCAGGAGTATTTTTTCTTTGAATTTCAATAGGGGTTGTAATATGAATCTTAACCATCTCACCTCCCCTAATAGGAACACCATTATATAAACCCTGATCACCAACATCATCTCCAGTAGTAGTTACTTTCATTGTAGCAGTAACACATGGAGAAGTTATGTTTTCAAAAAATTGAAACCATGATACTTTTAATTTAAGCTGAGTACCTACACCACCTTTCGCTGGTGTTATAGTAATTGATTCATATGTACTTCCCTGTGTTGGTGCAGCCATTAGGTAAACTGAGTATTAATTTGATTTATAGTGGCATAAAGATCATTAACCACAATTACAGTTTCTTCTTCGTTAGATTTGTGAGATCCCTTTCCATCAGAGGATGAATGACCCTCTATATTTATTGGTACAGTAACAATCCTTTTATTATTTCCATTATTATTAAGTTCACTACTAACATCATTTTTATCTACCTTTTCAATAACTGATCCTGGATTCATAAGTTTCTGTCCTTCAACTGAATTTTTCCAAACACCAAATATTTTTAACTTTTGCTTATCTGATAATGGTATATAATGTTTATTATATGCTTTATAATCATACGCTACACCATTAATATAACCAATCTTATTAACATTATCTGCCCAAGAAACAACTACTCTAGTTTCACTCTCTATTTTCCTTGGATCATCTTTCAAAGTGGCATTACCAGACTTCTTCGTAATTTTAAGATCATTCTTTGTAAACCCAAGTTTTTCTGCTGTAAGTTTTTGATCATCATCATTAACTTCAACTGAGTCAATAGAAGTATTACTCTCAACATTACTCTGACTATCTGATAATTTAAATTTAGCAAATGCCTGATCTAAACCAACACGATTCCACATAGGTCTAAATTCAACTACATCACCATCTTCATTCTTTTCCAATGCTTGTGCTGTTTCTTCAATATGTGGGAATATTGCCAACATATTCCTTTTAGCAATTTCAGGACTTTTTTCAATAGTCTCCGAATTAATATTTCTTGATCGCATTAAAGCAATTGCCATTATGTCTTGATTCTGATCACTAAACTTATCACTTGGTTTCAAACCTGCCATCTCTGCTAATGGAATCAATGCTCTTAAATTATACTTTCCAGCACCTTCACCATCTCCCCTTATACTCTCAACTTTTTTAATACTCATATTAGTTAAATCTTCTTTTTCTACACCACCAACTTGAGTAGCAGATTTTGTACCTACTGCTTGTAAAAGAGGAGTCCAATCTCTATTATTATCTGCTAAGTCCATAACCTCTTTCTCAGTTTGATCCCTAAGTGCTCTCTTACTTTTTGGATCACCTGCATAATCAGTAATAGCTTTATTAATACCTTCCCATGATTTATTCCATTGATCAACTACACCCCCTTCACCGTTCACGCCCCTTACTGCTTTATCCAAGTCGGCCATCTCTTTCTTCAATTCATCAGATCTAAATATAGCTGCTTTAATACCATCTTTCTCATAATCTGCCATAAACTGTTTAGATACATCACCAAGTTCGTTGGCCACATTCATTATACTATTAAAGAAATCAACGACATGACCAAAGACTTTCCTTGACATTGTAACAAATCTAGTAACTTCTTTAACTATTGCTGGCAATTTATCAAGCAACCATCCACCAAGGATAGCAGCAAGTGCAGTCATTAATCTTTTAAAGAATCCACCTGAAGTTTTTTTAATTTTATCACCAAACTTCTCAGTTTTTTCTGCTTTTGGTTTTGCTTCAAGTAATTTCTCATCTTCTTCCTTTTCCTTAGTATCCAATAACTTCTTCATTTCAATCTTCTTATCAGCACCTGCAGCTACCTTTGCATCTACCCTATCAGACAGAGATGCTTTAATGCCAGCAGCAGTATCTTGGATTGAAAATAACCCAAAAGAAAATATTTCAAATGCTTCTTTAGTTGGTATTAAATCCATTAAATGTTATATACAGTGTGATAAAATCGACCATATGGATCATGATTTAAATTTGATGTTGCCTGTGCTATCAACTCACCTTCGTTACCACTTTTTACAAGAGGTTGATTTCCTTTTTTATTACCACTAAGATCTATTGGAACTACTTCTATATTTTGTTCATTATCAATTTTCTGAGATATTAATGAATTGTCCTTTTGAATACCTTCTAAATTCTGACTAAGAGGCCCCTTAACCCATTTACCATCACTGTTAAGAAAATTTCCTTCAGGAGTAATAATATCTCTTTCTATATCAAAATCAAGTTTGGGATACTTATCTTTATCACCAAACATACCTTGATCTGCCCAACCACCAATTTTAAGTTGATTTTGATCTTTTTTAAATCTAGATTCTTCTAAAAGATCGGCCATAAAATCCAATCCACCCAAATCTTTATGCTCTTCCTTTTGAAGTTCACTAAAACCATCTACACTATATTCTTGAGCAATTTGTAAAATATCAAGAAGATTTTCATTTTTTGTACTACTTCTCAAAGAAATAAGATTTTCTTTCGTTTGATTAAAAGCAATTTCTAACTTCTTCTTATTTGCTAACTGCTTTTGTTTTTCTGCATCATTACCTTCATTAGATGCAGCAAAAATGGCATTTTGAGTAACCGCTAATGCTTCCTCAATCATCGCCAACTTACGATATTCATTTGTTATTTTATTGAGAAGAGCCTTGTCTTCATCATTAAACTCTTTATTGTTCTTTGTTAATGATTTAATAGCTTTTAATGATGAATCGTACAAAGTATCATTCTCTGCATCTTTTCTATTATAGTGATCCTTAAGTACTCTATAAGCCAGAAACAATTCAGTACCAGGATTAGAAGATGAATCTCCTAAATTGAATCCATCTCCATGCAAGAGGACATCCGTTGTATATTCATTACTATAAAGTTTTTTTTGAATTTTTTTCTCTGCTAATGACAAATCCTCTCTCTTCATAATTTCTTCTGACTTATCTTCCCATCTTTTAGCATATCGTTTTGCTAAGAAAAATGCAGCAACAGATGCAACAATAGCAGCAAGAGCTATCCAAGTTACTGGATTTGCCATAATAGCAAGTGAGGCAGGAATATTAAACAATATACCAGTAGCAATACCACTAATAGCACCAGCAATTCCACCTACTAAAGCAGATTGAGCTAAGAAAATACCACCAACAATACCTAATGCAGTAGTAACATTCTTAGCAATCTCTTTCAATTTTTCTGTATCACCTGCATTCCATGCCTCTATCGCATCACCTAACTTATCAATCATCCAACCACCAAATATTGCAAGCATTGCATCCATAAATCTTTGGAATACACCCTTTACACTCTTAGTACCTTCCTTTAATGGTTTAACTAATGCCTTTTCTGTTTGCAATTCAAGAAAATTTTCTGCACCTTCTTTCTTCTTAGCATCAAGTTTTTGTTGATCTGCTTTAGCTTCATCACTTTCAATCTTTTTATCAGCAGCAATATCTTCTGCAATTATATCTCTTATACCAAGTAAACTTTCATTGATATTCAGAATTGATTGATTAATATCCTGAAATAGTTCTGGAGTTATACCACTCTTCTCTAATACATTTACCTTTTTTTCTAAAGTAATAACTCTAGCAAGAGTTTTCCTTTGTGTGCCAAAAGATTTCGACATCGTTGCATGACTAGCAAACGACATCTCTTTCTTCTGACCTTCTGGAACTGGTAAATCCATTACTGTTGTTGTTTTGCCTTTAGATTCTCATCTTCAATATGTTGTTTCAATAAACTAATATATATTTCCCGTTCCCACGGGATCATATTCTCAATATCACTTAAAGAGTATTTATGATGCTGCATGAGGGCAAAATTGATCTTATAATATGATACAAGATCCTCATGTAACATCCCTAGTTGAAAAAAGCTGCTAGTCCCTCCAATGGAATAACATTATCAACTTTAGTTTTAGGATTAGTTACAGTTATCTCATGCTTTAATTTTGGCATTGTAGTAAAGAACTTCTCTACTTCCTTAAACTGTTTAGATCCTAACTGTTCCAAAAATTCTTTCATTTCTTTAGAAGTGGAATCTGCTCCAGTCCATTCTTCTTCATCACTATAAATCATATCCACACAACTTACAATCATATCAAGAGACTGATCAAATCCTGGTCCTACTGCAAAATTATCTGCAATAAACTGATCCAATGAAGGATACTTCATTCTTAATGTCAAAGTATCATCTAATTTAATATCCTTTTTATGTTCAGGATCTTCTATAACCAGAATCTCATCCAAATTAACAGTAACAGGAACCTTTGTTACACCATCATCAGGACATGTAACTTGAATATCTACAGATTCTCCAACTGATTTACCTCTAACATTAAGAAATAGATATTCAATATCAAAAGTAGATAACTTATCAATCTTTACACCCCTTGATAAAATACAGTTACCCAATACCTGTTTAACTGCACGAGCAATATCTTTTATTTCATTACTCTCCATTGCAATGACAAGAATCTTTTCTTCTTTAACTAGAAAAGGTCTATATCTAATCTTTTTTCCTGAAGAAGGAATAACCAACTCATAGGTTGGTGCATTAATCTTTGGTAGTGGCATCAGTTTTTCCTTTAATTATACCACATATGTAAGCCATAGTGGATTTGAATGCATTGCCATCCAACTCATCAAACATAAACATATTCAAACGAAATGCATAGTTTGCCTCAGAGACAATAGCAGAGACCTGTGATTCAGTCACTGGCAGTGTATTTAGTGTAGCACGATAATTATTTTTAAACTCCTTCTTATTCTCTATATCAAACTCATAGAAATCTAGACCACCATCATCTAATTTGAGAGAGTTCTTAGCAATATTTCTAAGGATCTGACCCCCAGAGAGATCACCCAAATATCGAGTATAATGATGACCCACAAGAAGTTCAGTCTGGTCATGTGCTACTTCACGGATACGGTTTACATACTGTTGACATGCTTCAGTAGGATAAATGGTCTTGTCCCAACCCTTACCATAAAAATACTCACAGTCTTTTGCTAGATTACGATGTCTATAAAGTTCCTTCATGTTCAATGGTCCTACAACAGGATCATCTTTTAATCTAAGAACCTCTACCTCCATCGCTTGATAGATGAAGTAGTAGTTAGCAACGAGTTGCCTATAACCTTTTCTACTCACTACTCCACGAAGAAATGAACTAACAAACTTTGTATTCTCTGCAGCAGAGTGTGATTGTTTAGTTCCTTCTTTTAAATCTTGTGATAATCCCATATACAAATATTCACTGATTTATATATCATAGCATAATTTATGCTATATTACCACTAGTAGGGTTTGGAGAAAAATCTCCTGTAGGATTATTTGGAACATACTTATTAGTATCTGAATTTAAAGACTTATCTGATGATACATTCTCAGAACTTTTTACTTCCTGAACATTATCTTTTTTAGTTTCTGTAATATTAGTATTACCAGTAGCACTAGGAGTAGCTATTGTAGGAGCACCTGATTCTGAAGCACCATCTTGCTGTAATACCTTACTAGTACGACTTAAACTATCTAATTTACCAAAATAATAACGATCATATGCAAAAGTAACAGTACACTCAAGAACTTGAGCACCTTCATATGAAACAGGCATTGATGTTACATTAACAGGGAATGCATTAAGGAAAGTATATTCAACATTTCTAAAATGATCTTTATCAAATTTCTGTATTCTTATAGTATCTACTTTATATTCTGAAGGATATTGCATTCTATGATAATATGCCTTCTCATGTTTTGAAACTAAACTATCAGATCCAGAAGCAATAAAATCTTGCCATAATTCAAAGAATTGAAGAACTCTATAATCAGAATCAACATAAAAAGTAAAAGTACTGTCAGTATAAACCCTAGAGTGAGCCATCTTCTCAACTATACCTATCCTATTACCTTCAATTTGTGCTGTAGCAAAAGAAGTTGCTGGTAATTCTGCAGCATTGCAATATAGACCAAGATCTCTACTAATAAAATAATTACTAACAAGAGGAGCTTTAGTACTAATATGTCCTCTCAGTTTTTGCAATGATGCAAAACCAGAAAAGAACACCTCATAGTGATTAGTCGTAGCAACTTTTTGAAACTGCCTGACTATACTTTTAGTTGATTTTACTCTTGGATAGGACGGCACAATAAATACCTAAAGGGATCTTTACGACATATGGCTCGTTCAGGAAGATACAGACCTTCTAATATTACAAAGTATAGAGGGGACTATCGTAACATTATTTATCGCAGTTCCTGGGAAAGAGTGTTTATGTCCTATTGTGATAAGAATGAAAATGTAATAGAGTGGGGAAGTGAAGAGGTTATAATACCCTACAGATCACCACTTGACGGTGGATTGCATAGATATTTTCCCGACTTTTATGTTAAAGTAAGAGATAAATCAGGAGTACCTAAGAAATATATTATTGAAATTAAACCTAAAAGACAATGCACTGAACCAAAGATTCAGAAAACTAAAAATAGAAAGTATGTAAGAGAAGTAATGGAGTATGCTAAAAACCAAGCAAAATGGGATGCAGCAAAAGAATTTTGTAAAGACAGAATGATGGAGTTCAAAATACTAACGGAGGATAATCTAGGTGTCTAGACTACAACCAATTGTAGATAATTTTGTCGGAACTGAAGAACCCGATGATACAATGCTGGATGTTTTAGATGCTCTACAAGATACTAAAGTTATCCTACCAGAAGAGGGTGGTTTCTATACCTTTGTATATCTACCAAAAACTCCTATGATTGAGTATGATGAATTTCCTCTGATAGCATGTATGGAATTAAAACAATGGGGTATTAGAGGATTCAGTTATCATTGGAATAAAATGAGAAATTATACATGGAATGAAGTGATCGGAGAGTTTCATGAACTATCAGTTGCTGAACTAGAACATGCCAGATCATTAGGATATGCAAAATTCAAGCTAAATACATAAAAAGATAGTGTGTAATGGCTAGACTCGATACATTGACATTATTTAATGATAGTAAAAAAACAACGAAGAAAAAGAAAGCAAGTAAAGGTGTTGGATCTGTACTGAGATATCCATACGATATCATTAGTTCATCTACTGATTACTTTCAAATTGATGTGTTAGATTATATACCTGCAGCCTCTGGAGGGACAGGATCGTTTATGGCTAATAAATCTCAACTTGTTCAAGGTCAAGGTCCACTTGCTGATATTAGTAAATTAAAAACGGAAACTGTAAGTGACTGGAAAGTTCCTAGTATGTTTGGTGGAACATTAGATAAAGGTTCTGTAAAACAACTAAGCGATGCATATACAAATACAAAATCAACAAAAACTATCATACTACCAATACCAACAGATATTCAAGATTCTAATGGAACCAAATGGGGTGAAGACGAATTAAATGACTTTGCTGCATGGGGAATGAGTAAAATAGGTCAAGTCATAGAAGGCAAAAATCTCAAAGAAGCAGGAAAAGTTGCAGCAGACACAGTAGGTGAACTTAGTAGTACTGCTACAGGTGCAAGAGGAGGACAATTAATAAATTATTTTAAAACTGCTGCAGTTGTAACTGCTGCAAATGCTTTAGGTGCAAACACATCAATAGATGGTGTTTTAGCAAGAAGTTCTGGTAAAATAATTAATAAAAATGTAGAGCTTCTATTCAGTGGTGTTCAATTAAGAACATTTAGTTTTTCTTTTGACATATCACCTAGAGATGAAACAGAAGCAGAATATGTTAGACAAATAATTCGTGAATTTAAAATAAGAAGTGCTCCTAAAATGAAAAAAGGACAAATTGGATTCTTAAATTCACCAGATGTATTCAGAATTGCATATAAAAAAGGTAAACAAGCACATCCATTTCTTAATAGTTTTAAAACATGTGCTCTACAGCAAATGAATGTAAACTATTCTGCTAGTGGTACATATGCAACATACCACAATGGAGTTCCAGTTCATATGAAACTAGATCTAACCTTTATGGAGTTAAATCCAATATATGCAGAAGATTATGATGATAAACCTAAAGGAGTTGGATACTAATGTCTAAACACTATTTCAGTCACTTACCTGATTTTGGATATAAAAATCCACTTACTAGTAGTAATACTAACAGTAATTATGTACTTGCCAAAAATATTTTTAGAAGAGTTAAAATGCTAGATGATGCTCTTGCAGATATAACTTTCTTAAATTATTATACTATTTCAGAAGGTGAAACACCACAAGATGTAGCAGAAGAATTGTATGGAAATTTGGAATATGATTGGATAGTATTAGTAGTAGCAAATATTATGAATGTTAGAGATGAATGGCCTATGTCAAATAGGGCGTTGTGGAAATATTGTGACGAAAAATATGGTGGAGACTTAAATGCAACTCAATTCTATGAAACAAGAGAAGTTAGAGATGCAGAAGGAAGACTAATTCTTCCTGCAGGTAAAGTTGTAGATAGATCATTTACAATTCCAGATCCAGATACACATAATATCAATCTTTCTATTGATAGTGATACACCCCTTGTCATAGGAATATCTAATTGGTTAGCAGAAACCAGAAATAATGAAAATAAAAGAAATATTAAAACAATGAAACCAGAATATCTAACTACATTCTTATTAGATATGAGAAATGAATTATTCTACAAAGAATCATCAACAACAATAGATAAAACAACTAAAATAGCTTCAAATCCAGACCTTTAATTATTTCATTTTTGGTCCACTTGCCCATCCAACAAGAACATATCTAGTTCCTTTGGTTATGTGACTAGCCTTGTGTGGACATCTAGAATCAAAAATAACACAATCTCCTTTTTGATTGTCTATTTGACAATGCCTGTTAAAATAATCAACTAATATTAATTCTCCTCCTTCATAATCTTCTGGATCAGAAAGTTGTATACTCATACTTAACTTTCTCCAAACATTTTTATTTGGAGCAATTCCATAATCACAATGCCACTCAAAATTACCCCCTACATTATATCGAAGTATTTGAAATTCATAAGTATTAATATCAAATTGATAATTCCTATCATTAATAACATTGAATAAAGATTTACCAATGTCGTGGATAGTGCTACCTTCTCTTACTGGATGAATATCACATACTCTAAATTTATCCTTTTTTGCAACTCCTGGAGATCCAGGATGATTGATCAATTCTTTTCTAAAATGCCCTTCATCACTTTTTAAGATATCAAGATATCTGTCCATCTGGTCTATTGCTTCATCATTTAAACCAAATGGGTAAAAAGGATCTTCATAAGATCTATTATAATCATTATCTTCTGCAGCTATCTCAGAAAAAGTTTTATCATCATCAAGATCCCTAATGATATCAATTTTAGCAGACATTTTAAATTAATGCTTCAAGTTGTGGTATAGTAGTTGCGTTATTAATACTTGTATATGGTACTGCAGGATTTGACTTAAGGGATGCAGATTCTCCCTTCATATCTGCTATTGCTTGTATATCTGTATTTTCTTTATTAATAGCAAGATACTTTGCTTCTAATGTTTCAGT
>MDTB01020433.1_pt1 | contig 10781 bp, 10 predicted proteins | sample 811161 | NCBI WGS metagenome assembly MDTB01 (sample SAMN05326650, study PRJNA326480) | marine metagenome | isolation source: seawater | place: Mediterranean Sea | collected 2009 | reverse complement strand
TGGCTCTGTTTTAAAAAAATATCACGAAACAAAAGAATTTGATGAGGATGAGATATATCCATACAGAATTGAAGGTTTAGGAAAAAATTTAATTCCAACCACTACTGATTTTGAAATAATTGATTTTTTTGAAAAGGTTTCCGATGAGGATAGTGCTCATTCCTCTCGTGAAATTGCTTTAAAAGAAGGACTGTTTGTTGGTTATACCTCAGGTGCAGCCATGCAAGCAGTTAAACAATTATCAAAAAATAATATTTTTGATAAAAATAGTAATGTAGTTTTAATTTTTTGTGATCATGGATCTCGTTACATGAGTAAAATTTATAGTGATAAATGGATGTATGATCAAGGGTTTTTCAATTTTGAAAAATCTGAATTGGAAAAACCAATTGAATACATAAAATAGCAAAATTCTTTTTTAATTTTCAATGAAAGATTTATTTGATAAAATTATAACAAATAAGGGACCACTTGGAAAATATGCAGAAATTGCAGAAGGTTATTTTGCTTTTCCAAAACTAGAGGGTCCTATTGGTAATAGAATGTTATTCAACGGTAAAGAGGTTATTACCTGGAGTGTCAATGATTATTTAGGTTTAGCTAATAATCCTGAAGTTAGAGAGGTTGATATAGAAGCTGCAAAAAAATATGGTTCTGCTTATCCCATGGGTGCAAGACTTATGTCTGGACATACTGAACTACACGAAAAATTAGAAAATGAACTGGCTAATTTTGTGAAAAAAGAAAAAGCTTACGTTTTAAACTTTGGATATCAGGGTATTTTATCAACAATTGATTCATTAGTCTCAAAAAATGATGTAATTGTCTATGATATTGATTCTCATGCATGCATCGTTGACGGCGTAAGACTTCACATTGGAAAAAGATTTACTTATCAACACAATGATATTAATAGTTTAAGTAAAAATTTAGAAAGGGCAAGTAAAATTGTTGAAAAAACAGGTGGAGGTATTTTAGTTATTTCTGAGGGAGTTTTTGGAATGAGAGGTGAGCAAGGAAAAATAAAGGAAATCGTTTCCCTAAAGGACAAATATAATTTTAGACTTTTGGTTGATGATGCTCATGGTTTTGGAACTCTTGGTCCAACTGGTGCAGGTGCGGGTGAGGAACAAGGAGTTCAGAACGAAATTGATGTTTATTTTGCAACTTTTGCTAAATCTATGGCTAGTACTGGTGCATTTATTGCTGCAGACGAAATGATAATTAATTATTTAAAGTATAATATGAGGTCTCAAGTTTTTGCTAAGTCACTTCAAATGCAATTAGTTGTTGGAGTTTTAAAGCGATTAGATATGTTAAGAAATAATCCAGAAATTAGAACCAACTTATGGACAAATGTAAAAGCATTACAGTCAGGTTTGAGAGACCAGGAATTTGATTTGGGTACAACTCAAAGCTGTGTAACACCTGTTTTTTTGAAAGGAACCATTCAAGAGGCCATGGTAATGGTTAAAGAACTAAGGGAGAAGTACCGTATTTTTTGTTCAATTGTTGTATATCCTGTTATTCCAAAAGGTTTAATCTTATTAAGATTAATTCCAACAGCATCTCATAAAAAAGAAGATATTGATGAAACTTTATCTGCATTTTCTAAAATAAGATCAAAATTAAATGATAAAACTTATTTTAAAATTGCTGAAAGAATGAAAACTGTTTAGTTTTTTAGTACTTGATTAATGCATTTTTATCGAAAAAAGTACTAATTTTGATGTAAATAAGCGTGATGCCACCAAAAAAAATTCTGAACGCTAAACAAATCTCTACAATAATACAAAGACTTTCATTTCAATTAATTGAGGATCATGGTGATTTTTCAAATACTTCAATTATTGCAATTCAGCCAAGAGGAATTACTCTTGCAGAGAGAATTGTAAATTTACTTAAAGCAGAGTCTTTAAAAATTCAGATGGGAGTGTTGGATATAACATTTTACAGAGACGATTTTAGAAGAAGTGAAAAGGTTTTAAAGGCTAATCATACCAGACTTGATTTCTCAATTGAGAATAAAACTGTGGTTTTAGTTGATGATGTTTTGTTCACAGGTAGAAGTATTAGAGCTGCTTTAGACGCCCTTCAATCTTATGGTAGACCTAAGTCAGTACAGTTACTTAGTTTAATTGATAGAAGATTTTCTAGAGAATTACCTATACAACCAGATTATTGTGGAATTCAAGTCGATTCAAGATTAAATCAAAAAGTTAAAGTTAATTGGACAGAAAGTGAGGATGAAGATTCTGTTTATTTATATAAAGTAAAATAATGAGTTCTTTAAGTGTTGATAGTTTATTAGGAATTAAGTACTTAACAAAAAGAGACTTAAAATTAATTTTTGAGACATCTGATAATTTTAAGGAAATTCTAAATAGAAAAATTAAAAAAGTACCTTCATTAAGAGATGTAACAATTGCTAATTTATTTTTTGAAAATAGTACGAGAACTAAAATTTCATTTGAGTTAGCTCAAAAAAGACTTTCAGCAGATGTTGTAAATTTTTCTAATACTTCTTCATCTGTTTCAAAGGGAGAATCCCTTATCGACACGGTTAATAATATTATATCAATGAAAGTTGATATGGTTGTAATTAGACATCCAAGTCCAGGAGCCAGTGTTTTTCTTTCAAATAATGTTAACTCATGCATAATCAATGCAGGTGATGGCACACATGAACATCCTACTCAAGCTTTACTTGATGCATATTCAGTTAGAGAAAAACTTGGTGAAGTAAAAGGTAAAAAGATTTTAATTGTTGGTGATATATTACATTCCAGAGTTGCTCTTTCCAACATATTTACCTACCAGAAATTAGGAGCTGAGGTAGTTCTTTGTGGTCCAAAATCTTTAATTCCAAGATATATTGAATCTTTGAACATAAAAGTTGAAACAGATTTAGTAAAAGCTTTGAATTGGTGTGATGCAGTTAATATGCTTAGAATTCAAAATGAAAGAATGAAAGAAAGCTATTTTCCCTCCATCAGAGAGTATGTTCAGCTTTATGGATTAAATAAAACATTAATGGACTCATTAAGTAAAAAAATTGTTGTAATGCATCCAGGTCCAATAAATAGGGGAGTTGAAATTACTAGTGAAGTAGCAGATTCAGATCAAGCAATAATTTTGGATCAGGTTGAAAATGGAGTTGCCATTAGAATGGCAGTGATGTATTTATTAGCATCAAAAATTAAATAAAATGAAATCTAAAATTAGAAAAATTAAAATTTTCAAAGTTGAAGAGTTTAATTTGCTATTTACTAAACTAATTAAAAATACCCATCTAAATAATTCTATTATTGATTTAAGCTTAGTTAATATTGATTTTATCTTTTCTAAAGTTTTGAAATTAAATGATCTTTTTATTAGAAATAATAAATCCCTTGTAATTGTTAGTTTGCAAAAATCAAATGATAAAATAAATATAGCACCAACTTTAATTGAAGCTGAAGATATTATAGAGTTTGAAGAAATTGAAAGAGATTTGAAGTCATTATGAAATTAATTATTCTTGGAAGTTGCCCTGCATATCCAACATTAAATAGATTTACAACTTCTCAAGTTCTTCAATACAATGGAAAATCATTTTTAATTGATTGTGGCGAATCAACTCAAATTCAATTACGTCAAAACAAAATAAAGTTTAATTCCATTGAACATGTTTTTATATCTCATTTGCACGGAGATCACTACTTTGGATTACCTGGATTAATTTTGACCCTAAACTTATTAGGAAGAAAAAAACCATTAAATATTTATGGTCCAAAAGGTCTCAAGGAACTTATTACTAATATTATGAAACTGGGAAATACTTGGACAACCTTTGAATTAAATTTTAATATTTTAAACAATTCAAATCAAGAGATAATTTTTGATAATAATTTTATTTCTGTTTCAACAATCCCTTTGAAACATAGGATATATACGAATGGTTTTTTATTTAAAAAACAAAATACTCAACATACTTTAAAAGTTGATAAAGCTATAAGTCTAGGAATTGATAAAACACAATATGCCGGAATTAAATTAGGTAAGGATGGTATAAGTAAAAGTGGTGAAATAATAAAAAATTTTGAACTTGTTGAACCCTTGAAACCAGAAAAAAAATATGCTTATTGTAGTGATACTATTTTTAATAAAACTATAGTTAATCAAATAGAGGGATGTGATTTGTTGTATCATGAATCAACTTTTCTAAAAAAACATGAATATTTAGCATCAAAAACTTATCACTCTACTGCTGAACAAGCTGCACATGTTGCAAAGCAATCTAATGTTAAAAAATTGATATTGGGACATTTTTCTGACAGATATAAAAATTTTAATTTATTTATTGAGGAAGCCAAACCTATTTTTAAAAATGTTTTTCTAGCAACAGAAAATAAGACATTTTATATTTAATCATTAATTTTATAATATGTCAAAAGATTTAAGCAATTATAGAAAATCCTACCTTAAAGGTGAACTAATAGAAAACGAATTACCAAGTGATCCAATTAAATTATTTTCAGATTGGTTCAATAATGTAGAATCTAGTGGACAAGAGATTGAACCAAATGCTATGTCACTTTCTTCCATAGATAAAAAAGGATTACCAAATACCAGAATAGTTCTTTTAAAAAAATTTAATTCTAAAGGTTTTGTTTTTTATACAAATTTTAATAGTCGTAAAGGAAAATCTATGTCTTTAAATCCGGACGTTTGTTTATCTTTTTATTGGTCTTCAGCTGAAAAACAGGTTATCATTAATGGTAAAGCATCAAAAGTTAGTGATAAAGAATCTGATATTTATTTTAATTCAAGACCTGTTGGCAGTCAACTTGGTGCTATCATTTCTAATCAAAGTGAAACAATACCCAACAGAAAATTTTTGGAAAATAAAATGAAAAAATTTAAGTTATCAAATGATAAATTGCTGAGACCCAATAATTGGGGAGGCTATATTGTTAAACCTTATAATATTGAATTTTGGCAAGGAAGAGATAATAGACTTCATGATAGAATTTTATTTGAGAAAAAAAATAAAACTTGGTCCATAAGAAGATTGTCCCCATGAAAAAATTAATTCTTATTCGTCATGCAAAATCTTCTTGGGAATCTGAACTTAAAGATTTAGAAAGACCTTTATCTAAAAGAGGAATTAATGATTCAAAAATAATGAGTGATGTTGTAAATAATGTTTGTAAAGAGGTTGAAATTGTTTTTTGTAGTGTAGCAAGAAGAGCTTCTGAAACTTGTAATATTTTTATGAAAAATATAACTCAAAAGAAAAAAATTAAAGTTATTTATTCTGAGAATTTATACGATTTTTCTGGAAATAAAGTGGATGAGTTTATAAAAAAAATTAATAATAAACTAAACTCAGTAATGATTTTCTCTCACAATAATACATGTACTAATTTACTCTTAAAGTACTCCAAAGATCAGACCCATGTACCCACATGTGGAGTTTTGATTTTTAATTTTGATGTATCTTTGTGGTCCGAAATTAATTTTGGTATTTGTCAAAAATACTTTCCCAAAGATTATAGATGAAAGCATTAAAAAATAAATATATTAATCGTGAAATAAGTTGGCTTCAATTCAATCACAGAGTTTTACAGGAGGCTAAGGATCCTAATGTTCCACTTATAGAGAGGTTAAGATTTTTAGGTATTTTTTCAAATAACCTTGATGAATTTTACAGAGTAAGATATGCTACAGTTAAAAGAATTGCTATTAGTAATGATACAGGTAAAAAAGTATTTAAGGATATAACAGCTAAAAAGCTTTTGAGAGAAATAACAAATAATGCAATTGAACTACAAAAAAACAGTTTTAAAATCTTAAATAATATTATACAACTTCTGAAATTGGAAAAAATATTTTTTATTAATGAAAATTCAATAAAAAAATATCAGAAAAAATTTGTTTCAAATTATTTTAATGATTTTTTAAGTCCTTCTCTTGGAATAATCATACTGGACAATAACAAAAAAATTCCTCAATTTAAAGACAACCTTTCTTTTTTAATAGTTAAGTTAATATTGAAAGATGATTCAGTTAAACATGCAATAGTTCATTTTCCAAAAAATTTAAAAAGATTTCTCGAGTTACCTACACAGGATGAAAATTCTTACGTGATGTTAATTGATGATATTATAAGGTATTATTTCAGAAATATTTTTAAAATTTTTAACCCAAAAAAAATTGATGGAAATATGATAAAAATAAGTAGGGATGCAGAACTTGAATTTGATGACGATATTTCAAAAAGTTATCTAGAAAAAATCTCTGATAGTTTAAAAGAAAGATACTCTGCTCACCCTGTTCGATTTGTTTATGATTCTGAAATTTCAAAAGGGACATTAGATTTTTTAATAAAAAAAATGAATATTGATGTTGAAACAGATAGTATAATTCCAGGGGGTAAGTACCACAATAGAAAAGATTACATGAGTTTTCCTGGTTTGAATAAGAATTCATTGGTATTCAGTAGAGTAAAACCACTTAAAATGAAAGGCTTTAACTCTAAAAAGGGAATTTTTAAAAAGTTAGATAAAAAAGATTTTTTATTACACACACCTTATCAAAAGTTTCTCTACATTATTAATTTTTTAATTGAAGCTTCAATTGATCCTCAAGTGAATAGTATTCATATAACTATCTACAGACTTTCAAAGCTATCAAAGGTTGCAAATGCACTAATTAATGCTGCTAGAAACGGAAAAAAAGTTTTTGTTTTAATTGAATTACAGGCAAGATTTGATGAATCTGCAAATATAAAGTATGCTAAAGAAATGCAGTCTCAAGGTGTAAAGATTATTTATGGATCTCCGAATTTAAAGGTTCACAGTAAGATTTGTGTAGTTGAAAGGAATGATAAGAATGATTTAAATCATTATGGTTTTATAAGTACAGGAAATCTAAATGAATCAACTGCCAGATTATATACCGACTTGACTCTATTTACATCGAATAGTAAAATTTTAAAAGAAATTAAATCTGTTTTTAGTTTCTTTGATGCAAACTATAAAAAATATAATTTCCAAAATTTATTGATTTCTCCAATAAATACTGAGTCAAGACTTAAAAGATTAATTAATAGCGAAATTAGGAACGCAAAGCTGGGTAAAAAAGCTTGGATAAAGATTAAAATTAATAATATTACTAGTAGAAGTATTATTAAATCCTTGTATAATGCTAGCCGAGCTGGAGTTAAAATTAAGATGATTGTTAGAGGTATATGCTGTTTAATACCTGGTTATCCAGGAATGAGTGAAAATATCGAAGTAATAAGTATTGTAGATAGATTTTTAGAACATACAAGATTTATAGTATTATGTAATAATAATAACAATAAAGTTTTTATATCATCAGCTGATTGGATGACAAGAAATTTAGATAATAGAGTTGAGGTAACATGTCCTGTTTTTGATGAAAAAATAAAAAATGAGATTAACGATATTTTCGATATTTATTGGAAAGATAATTTAAAGTCCAGATACATTAATCATTCGAAAATTAACAGTTATAAAAAAAACAGAAAACCTAGGTTTAGATCTCAGTCTGAAGTTTATAAGTATTATAAAAATAAAATTGAAGGAGTTTAAAGATTTTAAAAAATTTGCTGCAATTGATATTGGATCTAATGCTATAAGATTATTAATATCAAACATATATATTCAAAAAAATAAATCAATCGATTTTACAAAAAATTCCCTAGTCAGAGTTCCTGTAAGACTCGGACAAGATGCATTTACCAAAGGAATAATAACTAAAAAAAACATTAGTAAATTAATTGATTCTTTAAAATCATTCAAGCTTATAATGAAAATTCATCAAGTTGATAATTATTTAGCTTATGCAACTTCTGCAATTAGAAATTCCTCTAATGGAGAAGAAGTTTTAAATAATGTTTTTCATAAAACAGGGATAAAAGTTAAAATTATTAGTGGAATCAAAGAAGCTAAATTAATAACACAAAATAAAATCTTCAAAAATAAAATTCAAACTTACTGTTTTATCGATGTTGGAGGTGGTAGTACAGAACTATCAATTTTAAATAATTCTAAAATTATTAAATCTAAATCTTTTAAAATTGGTGGTGTTAGATTGATAAATAATTTAGTTTCTGAAAAAACCTGGTCTGATTTTGATAGTTGGATCAAAGAAAACTTAATAAAAATTGAAAATTTAAAGTTGATTGGTTTTGGGGGGAACATAAATAAAATATTTAAAATATCTGAAACTAAATTTGGAAAACCCTTAACATCCAAGAAATTAAATTCAATAATTGCAAGATTAGAAAAAATGTCCAATAAAGAAAAATCTTTACTTTTTAGACTTAACCCAGAGAGGTTAGATATAATTGTTCCATCAGGGAAAGTATATAAGTTCTTGATTGAAAGATTAAATTTAAAAGAAATACATGTTCCAAAAATTGGATTAGTGGATGGTATGGTCAGTGAATTGATTAATAAACTAAAAACCTAATTTAAATTCTTTTCTAAGTTTATCAATACTGGGGTTTATTTTTTTCAACATATCAAACTTTTCTTTGGTTGTGAATACGTATTTCTTTTCACTTTCTTTATTGACATGAATTTTTAGATCAATTAGCTTGTTATTTAATTTCTTTTTTAAAAAATCAACTAAACGTTTCTTGTTTTTTTCAAGTTCTGATTTATTTATATTATTGGATAAAGTATAATGTATTTCATATCCATTTACAATTGTAGGATTATCAATTTGTAATATACTTGCTAGATTTTTTTCTCCTTCTTTTGATAAATATTGATAGAATTCACGCCAAGATATCAAAAGATTATCTAAGCTAAATTTTTCGGTTTTAATTTTTGAATCTTGAACATTCTCTCGACTTTTTTTTTCTTTTTCAATACTTTTTTTAACTTTTAAACTGGATATTGAAAGTCCTGAAACTAAATTATTTGGATTTTCAATTTTTTCACTTTCTTTATTTTTTAATTTCTCATCATTAAATTCAACTTCAGATGTTTTTGGTTTACTATCTTCTTTATTATCATTATTATAAGTTTTTATTTTATTTATTGAACTTTTATTATATAATTTTTTACTCGAATTATCAATTATAGATTTTTTTTTTTCATCTTCACCATTATCATCTTTTTTTGGATCCAACATACATAATTTCATTAAACAGATTTCTATCAGTAATCTTTGATTTTTACTAGATTTATATTTAAAACTAAATTCTTCAACCAAGCTAATCGCATCAATAATAAATTTAGAATTTTTTAACTCTGAATGTTGAATATATTTTTTTTTGATAGATTCGTTTTGTTCAAGAAGTATTTCACTCTCCTTATTTTTTGCAACTAGCAAATCCCTCAAATGTATTCCAAACCCATCTATAAAATCATATTCACTGAACCCTTTTTCAATAATGGAATTGAATATTAACAGACAATTATAAATATCATTATTGATTATATATTCGAATGTTTTGAAATAGATTTCAAAATCTAAAACATTAAGATTATCATATGCAAGTTCTTTAGTAATATTTCCCTGAGTATAATTTACTAATCTATCAAAAATGGATAATGCATCCCTAAGAGCACCATCACTTTTTTTTGCAATTAAATATAGCCCTTCATCCTCATATTTGACATTTTCTTTTTTTGCAATTTTTTCAATGTATGACTTGATGTCATTTATTGTAATTTTTTTAAAATCATAAATTTGACATCTTGATAAAATAGTTGGTATTACTTTATGTTTTTCTGTAGTTGCCAAAATAAATATCGCATATGTTGGTGGTTCTTCCAGAGTCTTTAAAAAAGCATTAAATGCTGCGCCAGATAACATATGTACTTCATCTATTATGTAAACTTTATATTTTCCTACTTGAGGAGGAATTCTAACTTGATCTATCAAATTGCGGATATCTTCGACTCCATTATTGGATGCAGCATCTAGTTCAAAAATATTATATGAAAAATTTTTAAAATTTTGTTTAATATCAATTGAGTTAATTTTTTTTGCAAAAATTCTAGCACAGGTTGTCTTTCCAACCCCCCTTGGTCCACAAAATAAGATTGCCTGAGGAATCTGATTCTGTTTAATTGCATTTTCTAATGTTTTTGTTACGGAGTCTTGTCCAGCAACATCAACAAAGTTTTCAGGTCTATATTTTAAAGCAGAAATAACAAATTCACTCATCAAACAAATATAAAATTAACTTCATCAATATATTGATATAATTAATTAAATAAAATTTTTATTTAATGTAATTTTTGAATTAATTTTATAGTAGCAGGCCACCTTATCGCTTTTGTAAAAAAGAGGAAAGTCCGGACACCATAGAGCATTATAGCGGGTAACACCCGTCACTATGAAAATAGAGGACTAGTGCAACAGAAAGTATGTACAGTTAGGCTGTAGTGAAATCATGTAAACTCTATAAGGTGAAACGCCACATATACCAACTTTTAAGAATTGCTCGTTCGATGTTGGAGGGTAGGCGGTTAGAACAAAATAGTAATATTTTGTCTAGATAAATGATAGGGCATGACAGAATCCGGCTTATGGCCTGCTTTATTTAAGAAAATTTATTGCATTTGGTCCCTGATTAAATATTAAGTCTAGTATACTTAAATTATTAATAAACCCATGTTTTTTTGAGAAAACCTGAATATATTTTTTTCCCTGAAACCGATCATTAAATGTTTTATTTGACATTTTTCTTAAATCATCAAATTCATTATATGTTTTTATATATAATTTTGTTTTATTAAGCTTAAAATCTA